>Ga0307511_10000548_pt1 | contig 40360 bp, 32 predicted proteins | sample 13_EM_MG_FD_200266 | JGI IMG/M metagenome (GOLD analysis project Ga0307511, IMG submission 200266) | Populus trichocarpa ectomycorrhiza microbial communities from riparian zone in the Pacific Northwest, United States - 13_EM | ecosystem: Host-associated > Plants > Roots > Unclassified | place... | reverse complement strand
AATGCCAGCCAGGAAACCTCTACAAGCGCTGTCCGTGAATATAGCAGCAAAAGTCCAAGCAGTATCCGGAGGCAGGCTTCCACCCACCGGTCCAAAAACAATAACTTGGTATGGACCTAAACCAAAGTCATTAGCTCAGAGAGTGTTCAAGCCTCGTACCGGTCCAGTAAAGTGAGCGGAAAGAAGTTATAGCATGGTCTCAATTTTGCAAAGATAAAGAAGCTATGATTCAAAAGGCATTCCGGGACCTTGCGGTTACTCTTCCGGTGGATGGCAGTAGAGATCATGAGCTACAGATTAAAGGTTTTGCAGCGGGGGATTTCAAAATTAGATCGAGTACTAGTAGCGATATCTAAGATGACTCATGCATTACCTGAGGAGCCGGCAGAACACTTAGATTCCATAGTTTTTACCCTTCGCACTGAAGTTTTGTTTTGGTATGCAAATTGATATGTTTTACATGAGCTATGGCTTATGATCTACGTGTCCCGTGCATATGTATGGTGATAGCGCTACTCAATAACTCGAGTCTCTACGGTAGTTCGGACGACCAAAATCTCGTCCGTTATAGCGTACAACGAGGGTGGTACGAAATCCACACAAGAGGTCACGTTGGATCATAAAAGGACGGATAGGTAGTGCATGAAAAGACTAGTGACTGCCATATTAGCCCTAGACAAAGCTATCTTCAGGTCAGGCAAGGCTCCTGTCCGGTAGAGCGAGGTGCAAATATGTATAAGGGACAGGGGAAAACATCACTCGACTGTTCTGTCCAGTCATACATACATGCATGTGCGGTATACAGGTATACAGTGCCTAGGAGAAAGTTATAACGCACCTCAGACATGCATGAGGCATGCATGCCCAGACTCAGATATGCAATAAGGGCCCTTCGTATACCTCCGCATAGTAACTATATTTCAGGTTCAATAGTCCTCAAAAAGTTTCGATATAGTCTCCGTAATGTGAAGCCCTCCTCCGCGATTAGTAGCCCTCAAAAGCTTTATTTTGGTGGGTTTATGCAATATTATGCCTTGTACATCATTCACGCTAGAAGCTTGGCCTGACACAAAAAAAGAAAAGAAATGAGTGCGTTATAATTTTCTCCTTGGCACTGTACATCGAGAAACTTCAGGTAATCAGAACCACGAGTGCGTTCGGTATAGCCAGGGATTCGGTAGCATGCTGCCGGGAAAACTGGGAAATAAGACACCTTGTCGGTTTTTGAGACATCAATGTAGAATTAGTCCGTATCCGAGCAGGTCGTCAATCTGCTACCACAAAGGCAAGATCAAGATTTTCGACAAGGTGTCTTATTCCCCAGTTTTCCCAGTTAGCATGGTGTGTGGTTGGGTCCAGCTCCCGGACGGACCCGCTCTAAGGTGAAGATTGAACTGGTCTGGTTGGCCCTGCTTTAACTTCACTCATTGGTTGAATGTGCTAAGATATCGTGCAATGAATACGCCAAGAATGCCGTGCCCTCTAACTATTACATAATCCCTTACTTACTAGTCTACCTCTGCACGTACAGAAATCGAGTTCATCGCCCCCAGGGTACATCACCACGACCGACGCCGACTCCTACTCACGCATTATGAGACATCTTGACAGCTTCTTCAGCAAGATTGATATCAAAGGATGGTCCTTCGCACGATTTATGTACCGACCACGCAAATTCCTACCCCGACCGCGACAGGCCAACAGTGGATTAAAAGTAGTTATGGTACAAGCGGCTTGATAAAATCGCGAATCAGTCATCACAATTCAGCCGCCTCTCCGACCACGCTCTGCTTGCAAGACAAATCTTGAAATCGCGGAGAAAAGATTCTAGGTCGCATGCTTCTAAGCGTAGCAAACGGGTGAGTCTGGTCCCTAGGCACATTACAAGGCAAAACAAGAGTTTTCCGCTTCTTCCGTGTAGCGAAGATGAATCTCCCCCTTCTTCCGTTGAGGATTGAGGTTCATTACCACTTCCGTGTAGTGACGATGGTTTTCCCCCTCTTCTGGTGGAGGGAAATTCATTCTCGTGATTTGTCTCTACTTCCGTGAATAGATAACCATTCCCGCTTCTTCCGCGTAGCGAAGATGAATCTCCCCTTCTTCTATGGAGGGTTGATGTTCATTACCACTTCTTCCGTGAAGTGACGATGATTTTTCCCTTCTTCCGTAGAGGGAAATTCATTCCCGCTTCTCCCGTGGAGCGATGCCTCGTCCCTGCTGGTGGTTTTGATTGTTTACAGGCTCGAACAGGTGACGGGGCGTCGACGGGTTTGCCCCACACCCACTTTAACATTCTTGGTCCGGGACAAATTATCAGAGGCACACTATCGAATAGCGTCTTAACCCCGACGTTAATGTCGTAGAGCACTCAACGAGAGCTGCATCACCAACTTCCTCCCAGGCATGCCATCGGGGATCCGATGCTCCTGGCTACCAGAGCGAAGCCTCCGAAGTTTCCGACAGTCAGGCATCCGATGCGGAATACCAGACATCGAGTTTTACCGACAATCAGAGGGCCCCGCCTGATACCGCAAGACCCATTGAATCTATTGGCGATGCCGACCTGGTTTGGGATATTCTGCATTCACCCCCAAGTCCACGGTGGAACTAGTTTTCCCATCAAGCCAACGTACTCTGCGTGAGGCTGTTAACGCATTTCTGACTACCAGTGCCGATGAACCACAAAGCAAGGGAGCAAAGTTTCTTCGACTCGGAATCCTATTTCTCTTTGATACCTCCCCCACCTCAGTCCTGCGCCAGATCCTTGATCGCAATGAACTCATTCACCTCCAGTCCCTTTTCCCGCAAGTGCCAGGAATCAATTTTTCTAAATCCCTTAGCGATCCCAGGTGTTTATTGGAGCTAAGGAACTATTCCGCATCTGTATCAACCCCCTTTTTTATTTAAACTTTCTTGTTTAGTTTCAAATTTCCTAGTTCCTCAGGCTAATGCCTCTCGTAGGAATTTTATGTTTGCGCATTACGAATCGGTTGCCGATTCTCGTGGGGAAGGCACTACCGATGCATTTTGGGCAATACCATTTGATGCTGCTTTGCTAACTTCTTCTTGCATTTCTCTCAACCGGTATGTTGGTATCATGAAGAATAAATAGGTGTTACGTTACTCACCGCTACAGAAAGGAAATCCAAACTTCATACACCGACTCTGCTAAGTTCGACGTTGTCCCCACCTTTCGGAAACGCCACCTAAAAGAGGACGACATTCCACTTGGAGTCATGGAAGTAAAGCCGCGCCTAAGGACTATTTCAAAGTCATCAATGCGCTGTATAAGTTACTCGAGAACATTGCCGAGAGGATCCAGGACTGGGCTTGTATGGCAGAAATCGTAGTGGTGGGGATTGTTTGTCATGGTATGGTATTCCCCCGTCCAACTCGGTGCACATTAGGCCCATTACACACTATGAGTGTTGTTCTAACAACATGGTAGCCCTATGCCTCGGATTAAGGAAGCATTAATTTACTCACTTACTCATCCACTAACTTCATAACTACTTCATTCTGAGCACAGGCTTCACCATGAAAGTCATCCAGGGAAGACACCCCGCATCTAATTATTACCTGATCAAGGAAACACAGTTGGATATTACCAGTGTGCCTTCATGCGATAGATTGCTTCATGTTGTATGGCAGATTAGGGTAAGTGCCTCAGTGTTATTGCCTTGAGTTTACAATTGGTGTGTTTTGGTCACGCTCAAGAATAACTAATAACTTGACTGCTTACTGTGTAGATTATTTTGGAGAAGAGTCATGAATGTATCACGGCGGCTTTGGCTACAGAATTATAGTGGTATCAGGTGGCGGTGAAGAAACTCTGATCATATCCAAACTACAAGAAACCTGGGTTTCATTCCTTTCCACAGAACCCTTTAGTGTACTATAGTATTAGGAATATTAATGGATTGGTTGCTGCATATAACGTATGGATATGCGCGTCAAGGGGCTCTCGTCTTTAGATACTACAGACCTCCGGGTCGGAAGGAGTCTTTATTCTCAGTTTATGCGGCAAGATCTAGATGCTTCTGTGAAGCTGGTTTTTAAGGGCCATAGCCAGCAGCACCACCGCCGCTCATTAAAAGCAAAACTTGGGTAAGGCAACGTCAATTCCTTTACTTTCTAGAGAAAAGAACAAAAGCAAAGAATACCCCCTAGGATACGTCGAGTATATCAGTAGGACAGAAGCGAACTCAGGTTCTATGATAGTCCTCCCAAGGCTTACCCCATCCTATTCCTAATTACATGGACCTAAGCATATACTTTGTACCATGGGGGGATCAGCGGCTAGGTCCTCCCTACATACGGTACATACCTTCAGTTCGGACGCCTGGAATTCGGCAGAGTATTCAGCTGCAGCGGCGACTATAGAACGGCCGTTAATGGATTCCAACTTGAACCCGATATGCACTGCACGGATGCATTTCATTCCCCGGTCGAAAATCCCCACTGCTGGAGCAGCAGAACCGACAAGGTAACTTTTACCCCAAGCAGCTACGGGAATGGTATATCCAAGCTATGGTTCAGGATATTATTGTCATGAACTTACGATCAGTTCAAATTTCACAGGGCGCCGATATCATACTCATCGAGAAAGACAGTATTTTCTGCCAAACGATATAGTTTCCTGAGGAGCCCCACCATCTCCTATCGACTGCTCATAGATAGAGCAAAAGAGGTTGGATGGGAAATGATGATTCTGACGCTCTACGGATTTGGAGAAATGCGAACCGAAAGCTAGATATCAATGACCATACCTATGTATCTTCTTATGCTGAGAGGGGAGCTTGATAAGGTATGGTTCCATTTGAGGAACCTCCGCAAAGGAGTGACGACATAGGGATGGGAACAGGGATATGGGCAATTGATATCGTGCAAGTGAACAATGTGCCCCCCAGTTATTATCCCTACGTTAAAGTGATTGGGATGCTCTTATTGTCGGCCGCTAGGGTCCCTCGCTGTCGCTTTGAGATTGATGATGCCGAAGCAGCATGAGCCCGGCTGATGAAAGTATCTTCTAGGCTCTAAGGTGATGGCTAGCTCGCATATATGGACCAAATTTATAGACATACAAAGCCTGGAAGGTGGATCCAACTAGTGGAACATGATTGGATACCTTGCTGTGGGGACGACACATATCCAGAGTGCTCACTAACATGACAATACATATATCGACCACAACTCTGGGAGGAAGGAATATCACCATCACCGAGAACTTAAATTCAGTCTCCATTAACACCAGCGAAGTCAAGATGAAACTCCCAAGCTCACACTAGCCGAAAGATCCAATCCACGCACCAAGGAATTGAGAAAGCTTAGACACATGCAAAATAACCAAACGAAACTAGGATTGATGGGTTAAGGCAGATGAAAGGAGTATGAAAAAACGCATCTAACTTAGTACCAGTGGATCCACTGCTCGAACTAGAGAGTTCCTTTTCCCCGTAACAATTTGACGATAGTGAATCACCGCCGAGAGCAATTCCCCTCTAATATACAAGTATGTAAGTAGCCTTTCCCATCCACCAATTATTTATTCCCCTAGCCCTTGATTGCAACCATCAGTTCATTCACCCACTATCCGAAAAATTCAGGCATGGCATCCCTTCGTTAGCAAGGCACCGTGACATGACATTCCGGTAGTTCAATTGTTCAGGGATTCCGAGGGAGACTCACCCAAAGATTGTACGCCTGAAGCGTCGAGTCATTCTTATATCGCTTTACTTGATCATCAATGTGTTCTAAAACAAAGTTGGTGTTTGAAGTCAGTATAGCTCAATTGATGTTTAAGTAGCTGCCTCTCGGGTAGCCTTGAGCCTTTTCCTCATCAAGATACTTTTGAAGGTTGGCTAGGAAGTTGGCTGGAGTTGACTGGGGAAGTTGGCTCCCGGAGACATCGTGCATCAGAAAAGCTGGCACCTACCTGACGTACAATAGATCATGTTTCCAACAACGGGATCCTGTGCCAGGTCGTCGAGAAAGTTGCTGGCAGCTGGACTATTTCCAATCTGAGTAATGTGGAAGGCCACGGCTAGAATTACCTGACATTAATATTGTAGCGTTGAAGGGAAGGCTTTTTCAGTAACTAACCATTCTCTCCGTAGTGTGGATATTCCTCCCTTAACCATCGTTTACAATCCTCAATCACCTCCTTCAGCGTGCGCCCATGGTCTTCAAAGTCAGGCTTTGCGGACATTTAGTATTTCCATCGGAAAAAAGGTTAGGTTGTAGGGACAACATACCTCTCCATCTGTAATGATACTGATGAGGATTGGCTTGTTCAATTGATTCTGCCTTACTTTTTCGAACAATAAGGGCTCGAGCACCTTCTCCAACAACATTCCACCCAATTCCGTCCCCCCTTTCCATAGATTTGTGTCCAGAATTGCCCTCATTTTCAATACATCCTGGATGCTATCTAACCCCCATGGAATTTGATGTTCCTTCCGTCGTGGATAGTTCAGGAACCTCATGCTAAGACCCTCCTCATCGATAGTGCAATTAAGTTCGGCAACTTTCTCGAGTGCCCCCTTCAATATTTCGTTGCGGCCGTCATCCTTCATAGACGCACTATCATCGATCAGTAAAACTGTTTTGTACAATGCCGTTTTGCACATGTCAGCATAATATCGACCGGGTTTGGGGGCTTCGTCAGCTCTGAAAGGATTGACGCTTTGTGCGAGCTCAGCTCCTACAAGAATGGGTTTCGACTCGGCCAGCCTTTGTGCAGCTTTTAATGCCAGTTTCCGGATGGGAGAGTCCTGAACTACCGATGGGGGATAAAACCTGTCCAACTTTTGCTTCTGAATGTAGTCTTCGAGTTCCTTTTGAAACTCATCCGGCGTCTTTGGATTGAGCGTAGCTGCTGCACCGCCCTGTTGAAGGTGCACCTAACGTTAGCTCGATACTCCATTGTAATATGTAGCCACGACAAACCACAAGGCATTGCTGGATAAAAGAATTGGTTAGAACCATATTACCTGGATTCCACGGGATATCTCTATCGCTCTATACGGTTCTGCCACAGGCCGGCGGTGGACTGTCGGCAGGACGAATGGATCGGTGTGTGAGACGTCGGACTCATGCTCTTTCCCTTTATCACTTACACCACCTCGCGCCCCCCCACGCTCACCCGGCTTCGGGTCCGCCGTTTGAGGGTCTTTCTTCCCGAATTTTGACTTCCTCTGCTTGGTGGATATCGATGCCCCACCCCCGGGGGACCCATCTGTACAACCACCTATTGCAAGTGTATTTTTTCTGATATTCGGGGTTTTGCGATCAAGGCCTTCCTCGACCATTGCAGAGCGAGCAGCGACGCTTCCCGGTTGACCTGCTGTATCCGAGTCCTTCCGGAGACTCGATTCATCTATGTTCATACGGCGCTCCAAGATACTGGCAGGCAACTCCGGCTTACTAGTTTCCTCGAAGCTACCAGGCATTTGCAGTAGCTCATGCACGTATCGGGTACCATCGTGCCCTATCTCTGCGCCGTCAGCTGCACATTTTGCAGATTCTTTCAAGTACTCTGCCGTGTGCCTGGCCTGTCTATCTAGATCGATAGATTCTCCTCCTGGTTCAACTAAATTAATATTAGTAGAGCTTCCGATGACATGGCCGCTGGCATGGATTCCATCCAATCCCACGATGCCATCAATCTGTTGACATCCAACTGCAGCCCGCTGCAAGCGTCCATCCCTTGTAGTTTCCTCAATTACACCATCCCCCGTCTCCGGCTCGGTTGCGAACTTCAAACTTACACGATCATCGAAGGACAAATGTTGTTCCGACCGCTGCAATTGTTCCACTGGTAGTGCAGCCCCAGCGCCTTCCTCGCTGATACTGCTTTGTATCCGGCTACTAGTTCGCGTAGAATATGCGAGCTGCCCTTGCTCCCTTGTCGCTAGAGAATCATGGGTGGTTGTTTCTGTGTTCCGAATCCTGGTGTACTGGTGCACATGGGTATTCGCAAGCACACTGGCTTCCTCACTACTGGTTTACTCACTGCTAGTTTCCTCAACATATCCCCGCTGCACTCCCGGCATGTGAGGCGCACTAGAATCCTTTGGCGACCTGGGACCTGTCTTGATTTCCGATGCCTGGAATCCCGAGTCTTGGACTGCTTGTTCCTGAAGCGACGCTGAGTGTGGCAAGCTACCCGCAGCTGCAGTACCTGTGCTGGAGGGTCCATCCCGAAATACATGCACGGGGTATGTGATCTGATTAGATCTAAATAGACCACCACAGGCCCGCACAATTCTCTTGAAAGTAGAAAAAAACTATGAATGCAAGTTAGGTGAGGTTAGTTTCTTTGTAAGGGCAGGGAATACTTCTCCGGAAAATGACAAGCGGTATATTGGAATGAGCTAATAATTACCTTATACAGGAAAAAACCCCAAACCACCAAGCCAAAAGCCAAGAAGAGCGTGAACCTCCATTGTAGATATCCCGCCGCATGTCCTTCATCTAAATGGTAAAACCATCCGAGGAAGCCAACCATTGAATTCGCGTCATCATCGTCATCATAATCAGGTGGTCCCATAGCACAAATTCCTTTCGATTCTATTTCTTGGTGTACTTTTGAGAAATAGATCAGCGGTTGGTACACCGCACATGTTAGGTCTCTTCGTAGGAAAACCGGGACTGATGCGTTTTCTGGCCCGACTCTAAAGCAAATAGGTTCGAACTTCCATCCGTGCATGTCCGAAACATATCGGTATTCAGACGTGCAATTTGCCATGGGGAGGGCGTTTCCAGTCACGTACATTTTGGAGCTTGGGTGTAGCATTCTATAGAGGCCGGCTGTTGTAATTTGAACGCCAAATGCTATTTATTGTTTTTCGATTTCTTCCTGGCCATGGGAGGTTGTCCAACTTATCTGTCCACATTCTATTCACCACTCAAAAACAAATATTGTCCATCGAGCCTCGATTACAGTACGTGCATGATCAGTCAAATCTAGAAACGAAAATCGTAATGTCTGGTTGGCTATATCATGAATTACCAATTACACTGGCAGGTCCGATTCTGCCTCTGGCTCCTGTAGGGCCTGATGATAGCAATTCGGACACGTCAATAAACTTAATGCTGTATGACCTGATCATGCTGCGAAACAAACGCGAGGCTTCCATGGAGATACACACCAGTAGCTCCTTCAACCACGATATAGGAGCTATGAGATGTTTAAGCACACATAAAATGGCCCTGTAGTACAGCTTAACAGCTGAGAAAAACGGTAAACCTTTATTCGTGCCCGTTTGGAAAGTTACAAAGTACCACCGCTTCATTGTCTAGAATTAAGTCCTTCTTTCTATTATGCCTATCTAGTAGCAAAGGGATTCAAAAAAGACTAACAAGCAGGTACAGCCCCTCTTCTCTATTGAGCTAGAGGTCTGGTGGCTATATTGATACCGCTATCACGAATATAGATACGGATTTTAGCTTTAAACTCGGGGTTACACTATACCGGTACCTCAGGATTATCCTAAGCTTCAGTAAGGGAATCACGACTAAATGTGCGTTCCCAATGATTGATCCCACCGGCCCCGAATCCCATCTTTGTAACTTTATCTAGGTGTTGTCTGGTTTCGCAGTTCCGGGGAAGGCATTCAGCAATAAGCAACATATGGCTGTGTGCATGCGCGTATATTAGGCAGGTATGATGCCAATCATACCGGTTTCCTTCTTTTGAACACTTTTGCGACGCATCATGAATCATATAATTGGATCTTGCTTTTTTGCGCACCATAAACTTGGGCTCTTCGGTCTATTGTGAATTCGGTGATTAATCTCTTTGACACAAATTGAATATTTATAAAACATAGAAAACTACCCCAGCACCCTCAATACAAAGTCCAGGCTCTTCACATGGCCTGTTAACATTCACACATAAGTATTGGCGCACCTCATTTCGAGATTTTGGACGGTGTGTGCCTTACTAGCTGCCTTGTACATGTATGCATATGCATGGAGTAAGTTTCCAATCGCACTGATTCCCATTAGAGATGGACCCGCTGCCGTCACCTGCTCTATTAGTGCAAATGGGCATGTGATTGATACATCGACATGAATTCGCACGCCATCTATTTGCAGCCTCAATCACCCAGGCTGCAACGGCCCACGTGTCGCAATGTATTCGGCTCCCAGGCGGCAAGGTTGCGTTTTGAACTGGTAACCTTGAGAGGGATTACAAAGTCGAATAGCCGTTCGCTGCGTTCCACAACTGATTTCGATAATCAATTACCGGACGCAACATTGAAACTTCTAGACAATTTTCTAGCTGCAACGGAGCTGCAACCAGGCTTGACATTGTCATCAACGCAATCAAAAGCTTTAGGTTTGAAGTGATATAATTTATTGGAATTGATCGCCTAATAAGCAGAGGAGTAGGTACGGTACCGGCATTATGGTGTACTCATCTCTTCGATTTGCGCAATTGGTTAGATTAGCTACGATCAGGCGGGTCGGCCCGCCCCTTGTACTCTCGAATTTGATAAGACTGGTCCTGTTAAAGCACACTTGTCATGTTTGTAGCCTAGGTAGCGAATCCTAGTACGGTTAAGTACAAGTGGGAGGGTAGTAGCGTGCCAAGCACAACAACCGCAGTATCCAAGTTATCTACGAGTTGGAGAAAACAGGAAGTACCTATTGTACGGTAGACAGGACGCGGTTCCTTCATGGCTTACAGAACGTGCACTACCTATTGATACCAGCGTTAGGACTGCTGTTCTAGCGATAAGTCCAACAACTATGAGAATCCATCGAGTTGAAACTACTCACCTTGGGCGGTACCGGGAATACATAAGATAAATACCTACTGATAGTCTGATTGGATACTGAGACATTTATAGTGCTAATACACGTGCAGTACTTGGACAAAAATTATCAGTACTGGTGTCCCAAATGCGTAGGCAAAAGTTGCACCTACCTCTTCATCAGAATCCAACGTACAGTATCAGCAGTATCAGTCCGCTTTGTATCTTTAGTCCCATTAGGAGGTATAGAGAAATACCTACCTGCTTAAAAGACTTAAGTCTACTGTCCTCTTTCTCTGTATGTTACCAAAGCCACGCTTGTCCAACGGCTTGCGTTATGAGAATGTGACGGCGAATTAGTACTCGCGCCAGAAATGTCGCAGTACAGACAAAGAGTCTTATTCCCCCCAGTATACATGCATGGTTACGACAAGGCGGCATTACGCTACAGTATTACCCCTTCGGCAAGTGACTGACTTGTCTTACCTGCCTATGGCGTAGGGGATGTTGTGATAGTCCCGGCACCGCAGTCAACCCCCACTACCAAGCAACAAGTGTACAGATGTCGTTATCCCGGAAATTATCCGAGAACTGCTTATATGGTATGGAGCCCTGTCTTGTTCTGCCTGGGATTGGGGTTGTTGGGATGTAAGAGTAGTGACATCGTGAAACGAAGGGTGGATATAGATAATGCTATAGCTTTCGTGATGAAACTCTTATGCAAGCTTATGTCTGCCAATTACATAAAACTCAATATGTAGCAGTCTATGTCACTGAAGGAGCAAGTTATATCACTTGACTGCGCTTCAGAGCTCCAATAATGCCCATATTGTGGTGAATTTTACAGTGATCGAGACTGATTGGCTTAAGCTTGTATGGTATGTATTCGCCGTAGCTGTAAAATGATTGTTAGTGCCGACACTGGAGCTCCTGGGGAGGAGCGGAACAGCACTTTGAAGTTTAAATAGACAAGAGGAAATCACAACACAAGCGGATTGAGAGTAGGTTAGGCTGCCACAAACATTGCCTTCCACCAGGGTCCACTGCAAGCCAGTATACGTACATGCCTCCTTCTATACCTGGTAGGTGAGTCTATAGTCCCTACCATATCGACAATCCACCAGCTCTAGAGAGCGAGATCAGTGACACTGGTTGTTTTCATGTCCCCCACACCGAATCTAGGCGACGCTCAAGAAAATTGGTCATTTCATAGTCGAATTCAGCCATCTTGGCTTTCGTGACCCTCCAGGAATGGGTTTGCGGTACATACTTCAGGAAAAGCAAACCCCTATCGGGCAAAGAAAAGAACATACTATAGAAACAGAGAGATGGGGCGAATGCCATCAAAGTAAGTGCAATTGTGGGGGTATCATAAAGAAATACGCTCTCACAGAGCGGCTTGCATACAATAATTTATCAAATACAAGCCTCGGCATTAACTTCGTAGAGCATGCAACTAGAACTGCAACGCCAAATTCCACCGAGGAATGCCACCGAGAACCCGCTCTTCTCTCCACTTATTCATTTTCCAGGCTACGAGAGCAAAACCTCTGACATTCCCGACCACTAGGCATGGAATAACTATCAGACATCAAGTTTTACCGTACCCTACGAGAGGCAGTTAACGCATTTCTGACTACCAGCGCCGATGAACCGCAAGTAAGGGAGCAAAACTTCTTCGACTCGGAATACTATTTCCCTTTGATACCTCAATTCTGCGTCAGATCCTTGATTGCAATGAACGCGTTCATCTTTAGTCCCATTTCAGCCTCCCGTGTATAAGAAACTAATTTTTTGGTGCCCTCGCTCTTGCTACTATATAAGAAACATTCGCGGGTTTCTAGGTTTCTACGGTATATAGGGCATGGTAGTGGGTCAAGGGACTCTCGCCTTTAGCTTAGTGATAACATACGCTTCCCGCTGAGGAACATAAAGCAAGTTTCAACCCTCATAGTGTACAACGAAAGACCTGCGTGCCACTATCATTCTCAGAATGTAAGATGTTTTCTTTATTATAGCAGAATGTGTTGAGCGCATAGGTATATGCATAGTCCCGGGAGAGGAAGCGTGTGTGCAAGTTACAAATATACTGCACCTGCTCGCTTGTTTCTGCCATGATATCCCCTAAACAAATTTTGGGTAAAATGACTGATTGAGCTGAACTAAGATTCAGGGTAACATTAAATATCATGCTGTAAGCCATTCAACCTCCAAGCGGGTCCGCGTAGGGGGGCTGCTGCGTGCGGTTATTTGAGGAGGAATATGGAAATATTGTGAGGTACGGAGTATATGTATAGGTAGCATTAATTCAATATCCCATCCACTCCGCTTGACTTAGACATAGCGGTTTGAAAGACTACAGCAGAGCGCTGGGCAGCTAGCCCGCACCATATGCAACCACACATATGAGAACCTTTAACTCCAGACTACACTTCATTTGAACATACAGAAGTACTTGTTCCGCATGTGGTACGGATACGGATACTCGAATCCCCAGTGCTTTGAGACATTATATATGTATATGTAAATTGACATTAGATACGGCTCTTTGACAGCACACACGCGTATTCTGTCTGAATACTCCACCAGTCATGCACGTGCTAGGTGTGGTCCAAGATCTCCTATTGACCATGAGCCTGGAGTGGTCTTTGAGGCCGTCATATTTGAGGACATGATTAATGGACCTTTCTAAAAGCAAATTACTAAAAGCATGCTCTACTACATCTGATATTCATCTTTGGTGCTTGCCTTTTGCCGAATTAACCCTGTGAGTTTTAAATGTCTGGTTACAGTACTAGTGACGGATCAGTTGCACGGTTTCTCTTTCTATGCTAGTCTTTTATCAGGGTAAGGTATATAGTAATCTTCCATGTATCGTAGGAATTATGTCAGAAGGGACTATAATAGAAAACGAGACCTCCGTGGACAAAGGACCCAAGCCTTGATTATGAACGACCGATGATTAACTGGTATTACCTCTTTGAAGGACTACCCAAAATTCTAAGAAATGTATAGCCTGTATTTTGCAGTGCTTTTGCGAAAAAGTTAGATTAGCGGAAACTTGATAAGTTCTGAAAGAGCAGATAAAGCACTATGAGTGATGATTCTCTTAGTTACAAAGCGAGTCACTTGCCTAGGTTCTATCTATTGAAACACTAAGCATTCTTGTACATATCTCCATCAATCTGCTTCGGATGCATGCTTCACTAAGATGCACGGCGATTGGAACTTTCGGGGCTCATCAAGGTCATTGTGTAAAATAGAGTTTATGCTGCGGAGAGTTTACGTTTACATATGAATGTAGGTTCGTGGAGTTGAGACTCACCGCTGGGGCTCCGAGCCACTGCCTACAGGGGGTTGGTCGTTTGCAACCCGGCTTGGAGTAATATCTATCTCACTGGCGGGGAGTCAAGAATAAATGGATACAGATTTGGGGTAAGATTTACTATCTGTCGATGATTATGAGTTCGGCAAGCGGTCTATAAATATGATATCGGTATACAGTGATATAAATTCAATTATCGGGGAGGTTCCACAAGCCATTGCGAACTTTTTAGAAGCAAAGCAGCCACAGCAGGAGTACATCAAAGACAGCATAATAAGAGCAGAGCAAAAACAAGACGTGATTATCTAAGTACTAAGTGAACATATGGACTATATACAGTGCCATTCAGGAAGTGTCCGTGATGCATAAAAACCGGAGTGGTTAGGCCTGGCTGTATGCAGGCCAAGCCTGGTCATTCTGCATATAGCTGTACAAACTGTCCAACCAGACTACTCAGATTGCTGCGATTGCTGAGCCATATGCAGAATAGCCAGGCTTTGCATGCATCTGCACCCTCTCTTATGCATCATGGACACTTTCTGAATGGCACTGTATATAGATATCGCAATTAGAATCACAGTTGTCTTATTGAGATGCATATGGAACACGCGTGAGAGGCTCCATGAAAATAGCAGTTGTGCCACCGACTGCCAGGAGTGTTGGTGAGGTCGAAAACCTTATGATGAAGAAGTACTGTTTTTAACCTAGACCCGATTCATGGCGGTGCTATGATCCACGTCAACCACGCGGCCACAACGAATATATCTGGATACTGCTTACTATACAGACCGGATAAATTATATTCCAACACTATTGAATATGCTCTACAATATGCACCTATTAGCTAGTAGCAGAACTCATGCGATATCGCCGTATACACCAATCCACCTCGAAATTTATAGAATAAGCCCCTCCCAGCAAGATACCCTCCCCCACCTACAGATATCATGAACTAACAAGCCTATGCAGTGGTGCGACCTTCATATACCATCTATAATTACGTTAGGATACAGTATACACGCATAGAGCAGTATAGGAAGCTATCATTTGTAATTACATTGCATAATTCAGCTATTTTGGTATTTTGAACTATTTTAGGTACTGTAATTCTTCAGCGTTCTGATCCTCCACAGACTCTACACCCTCCACACACCCTCTGAACACTCTGCACCCTCCGCACCCACGCACCCACCGCACCCTTTCTCTGCATCTCTGTACCACCCACACCTACCCTCCTAGGCTTAGGTCACTGAATTGGCTTTTCTGAGGTTTTAGATGTCCACACCCCAAAGCATCGCTCAATAAGCAGAGCCAATGGGAATGTATACAGCCTCCAGTATCCATAGGAGCATGGAGCGCTTGACAAGTAAATTGTGCCAGCGGCTATGGGAGCGTGTAAAACAAACGGAGCCTATAGGAAGGACGCGATTGGAGCCTATGGGAAGGACGTAGCCAGAGCCTAAAGGAATGCCAATCAGAAGCGCAGAGCTAATAGGAGTGCATACATCCGGGGAGCGCAGAGCCAATCAGACCGTGACTAGTAATTACAACCAGCGGCTGTAAGAGCGTCTAAAGGCAAGTAAGAGCATGGAAAAAGGGTGGAACAATTACTTGGGAGATTCGAGTTAGCATGACCAAGTGATACATGTTCTACTAAGCGAGGGGTGTCTTATAGGAGTCTCAGTTAAGCGAGGGGTATTTCAAAGGTTTTCTCGCGTAAAAAGTGGAAGCGATGGAATAATTAGACTAGTCGAGAGTGGCATGCTAGAGCTGTGTTTCTGCGCACAGAAGGGCATTTCAACGAAGTCCGAGTTACCCGAAGAGGCTTTCTAGTGTGTGAGGTCAACGTGGCCTGGACTACCGTAGAAATAAGAGCCCTTGTCGAAACTAATGTTGGTTGCAATGTACAAAAAGAACTAATACTAATTCTACTTAGGCCAGCATCACCTGCAGCGCTCGTTGCAGTTTGTGTCAAATTTCAATCCTCTTCCGTAGCATCCAATTCCTTAATATTAAACTCCGGAATACCACGAATTTAGAGCTTGTGGTCTTGACTGCCATCTGGGGGTAGAAATATACCGGTTTGCTCCAAAGATTTGACTTCAGACATCATCTGGTTGCCTTGGGACCATGATCTGGCTTCTTGTTCTATGTATTTCGTTGCATTGTATGGTTGGTTGACATCTAAGACAGATGTCACATCAACTGTGGCTGCAATGTGGCTCTTGATTTCGACAAGGGCTCTTATTTCTGAGCTTTTGCGGTATGCTAGAGGGAGTGATGGTAGAGGTCGAAATAGGTATATAGGTAGGTACAGAGTGCAACAAGTTGCTGCGTGAAGAGAAGTAAAGAGGAAAGGATGACAGGAAAGGCCACCTGAGGTGAGCAAATTACAACCAGGAACACATTGTGACTCCACGCCGAGGGAAAGGAGGAGAGTTTCAACTATACTTCAGAGCGCACAGGTCATGGGCACTCTCCACTACTCTCCACGAGTCCCCCGCGTACTCACCGAATGACATTACAGGTACTCCCGCACAGAAGAGTGGAGGTAGAGCCAGAGGTAGAAATTTATGCTTCATGATGGCTGTGCTAGGTACATACATAGCTCATTCACTTCAACACCACAAACCATGTGCCCTGGATTAAGTATTTTATCGTGTACGTTGTATAAATAGAACACTATACATAATACAGTGTTAGTCTGGTTACACATGCAGTGTATATATGTAGGTACCTAGGTACTCAAGAACATGCGTTAAATAAGGTATTATGACCTGCACTTACCCAGACCACCATGTATTACCCATACGCGGAGGCTCGCGTTGATACCTCACCGAGTACGGATGGCGCCAAGACACAAGGGGAAGGAGGCAAAGACTCTCCGTACCTACCAGTACTGTGATAGCGGCGCATGCATGCAGTCGTGATTGGTAAAGATTAGCGATGTGCATGCACGCAGTTGGGATTGGTAAGCTTTCCCTTCTCCTAGTCTGGTTGGCTAATTTGCCGATGTCAGATCCCAGTTTGTCAGGACAATGTATAATAAGCCGGCAATGGGACGTACGCTAGCAAGATGTTTCCTCGTATACACTTAGTACTACTCGCCCAGAACATAAGGTGAATTTGAAAAGCTCACGATGGCAGATTCAAATCCACTTTTCACTTCAACCGGGCACATTGAAGCCGATGATGTAAGGGGTTTTATACTTACACCAACCACCTGACGCATTTTTTGTCTTGACATCGGACGATTAACTAATTTTACACGCACTGGCTCGACAGAATTCTGATAGTGAAGATTACGTATCTGGGAGGTTCGTGAGATCAAGAGCAGAGCTTCATACTTGTCCTCCTCGCTAGCTATCTGTTGTATAGCACTGATTCTTGTGGCAATATATTCGGCAGCGGCACCGACGCTACATCGTTGACTTCAAGCATCTTGCATTATAAATACGAAAATGGTATATCTCCAAACCGCAGTGCAACGATTGCGTCTGGATGCGGCATCTTTTTGCGAGATAATAGTTGTCCTTGTCATTCATATTTCATTAACTGTCAATTCAAATATGATCAGGACGCCGATATCATGCTTATCGCGAGGGGGCTTATTTTCTGCCGAATGATGAGGTTCCCTCACCACCTGTCTTATGGGGTGCTGGAAGACTAATCATCCTCTATCGATTGCTCGCAGACAGAGCAGGAGAGGTTAGTTGGCAAATGAGGACTCTAAGGCTATAAAGCTAAGCTAACTCGGGGTCTGTTAACGAAGGCTAGATATCATGCACCATACCTATCTTCTTATGCTGAGGGGGGAGCTTCATATGGTTCCATTTGAGGAGCATCCGCAACGGATTCTCGACATAGGAACGGGAACAGGGATATGGGCAATTGATATTGCGGAGTTTGTCATACCATGACCATTGTAGATGCAGAGTATAGTGAACACCCACTGATTAGATGTGTATGCCCTCTAGTTATTATCCTTCTGCTGAGGTGATAGGAACGGATTTGAGCCCTATTCAACCTCGATGGTGAGCTAAGAAAGTCCTCTAGTTTGCGGATACTGTGCGCTAAATATCAGACTACTAGGGTACCCCCTAACTGTCGCTTTGAGATTGATGATGCCGAAGCAGCGTGGACATGGGCTGATGTAGGTATCTTCTAAGGTCTTGTATTCTGGGGATAACAGAGGTTGACTAGGTGGATCTCAAATTAGGATCATTTTGATTTTATTCACTCCCGATGCCTCAACCTGTCTATTATTGACTGGCCCAGGTATATGAAGCAAATGTACCGACATACAATTCCCGGAGGATGGATTCAGCTAGTGGAACATGATTTAACACCTTGCTGCGACGACGACACATATCCAGAATGCTCACCAACACGACAATACGTCACGACTCTGGTGGATGCCCTTGAGGCGGGGGGAAAGAATATTCACGTCGCCGAGAACTTAAAAAAATATGCTGAAAATGCAGGTTTTATAAATGTCAGCGAAGTCAAAATGAAACTCCCAAGCTCTCACTGGCCGAAAGATCCACACATGAAGGACTTGGGAAAATGGATGACGTTGATCACAGAGTCGGGCTTGGAGGCTTACGCACTTGCGGCAATGACAAGGGCCACAGATGCAAAATCGCGGGACGAAATTAGGAAATTGGTGGATGGGGTTAAGGAAGATCAACGGAGGATGAAAACGCATTTATATCAGTACCAGTACGTTCACCCTCTAACCGACTCTACTTCGTGCTGAAGGGCTAATTGATGGATAATATATGACAGCCGATATGTGATTGGTCAGAAGCCCATCCCAACCCCTGACTCGGAGGAGGCAGTCAAAAATGTATAACGAACGGTTTTCTTGCGCTGAGTTCTAAGTATTTAAGTAGATACAAGAGTTCTTTTCCTATGATAAAATTTGATACTAGTGAACCACCTCCAAGCTTTGAGGCCAGCACCGCGCAATGCCTATTCCTTTCCAGTATATACATATGTACTGCCCATCTCATCCCACGCAGTTACCCTTTGATTGCAACCATGGGTTCATTCACCTTATTCGAAAAAGTCGAGCATGACAAATATTTGTTAACAAGGCACAGTGGAATCTCATGGCAATGGTTCGCTCACCGATTCCAAAAGGGACTCATCCAAAGATTGTATGCCTGCAGGGTTGAATCATTCCCATATCGCTTGCTTGATGATCAATGTGTGGTGAAAACCGCGTTGTTGAAAATCAGTTATGGCTCGATTGGTGTATGGGTAACTAACTACCTCTAGGAGTGCCTTGGGTATTTCCTCCTCAGCAGACTCCCGAAAGCTGGCTAGGAGGGCTGGCTCTCTGGAGACATCGTGCACTCGAAAAGTTGGTACCTGCTCGTATAGTAAATCAACTTTCCAACTACCGGGTCCTTTGCCAGGTCGTTAAGGTTACTGTGGAAAATTTCCAATCCGAGTAATATGAAAGGCCATGGCTAGAGTTACCCGGTATTAATCTTCTGCTTGTGGCACTGAGAAAAGTGATTTCATTGACTAGCCATGCCCCCTACAGTGCGGGTATTGCTCCCTCAGTTGCTGTTTACAATGTATGTCCTTCATCTAAAGAGCGAAACCGTCAGAGGAGCTTAAAGGTTGAACTCATATCATCATCACCCGTTGGCGATGCTTCCGGTGGTAGGAAACCAGCGGTTGCAGATCCGAGCAGAAAGCAAAGTGGCTCGAATTCCCAACCATGCATGTCCGAAAATATATCGGTATTCGGGTGTGCAATTCGCGATTATGGAGGCATTTCCAGGCGTGTGGATCCTAGGGTTTGGATGTAACCCAGCTGTCGTGAGTTGGGCACCGAATGTCATTAGGCGAATGAGTAAACTGCTAACTAGAATCGCCACTTCGAATTGGTTTGTTTTTCTATCTCCCCCAGGAGGGTAATGCTGTCCCATCCTCTCCATAAGACCCCCAGCCGCACTAGATGTTACACGGGTACAAGGGAAAGAGATTGCTAGCGCTGTGGACTGAGACAGCCGAATTCTGCTAGTTGAAGTCCCATATGCACTACATACAGTATGCAGTGATTTGTATAGGTTTGTATGGAAACAACCCTTGCCTGCCAATGGTCGACCTCAGCCAGGCTAGCAATCTCTTTCCCTTGTACCCGGGTAGTTGTTATGCATGCAGGCACATGCGCCTGTAGAGATGTCTAAGACAACTATCAACCACAGTAGTATCTTCAAAAGTGAGCGTGTATTGTACGTCGATCAGTTCAAGACCACACAAACCAAATTCGTGGGCTTCCGGACTTCAAAATCAAGGACCTTGAAGACACGGAAGATACACTTGGCAGATAACAATCCCTGCACCGATCCAGGCCTAGATAGAATTAGCATTAGTTCTTTGTGTACGTAGCAACTAATTTAGGGCGCCTGGGGGTCTTATTTGCCAATTCTTGCGATATCGCCTTCAGCTAGGTACTTCTGTTTACGCACGCCACAGGATCGCAACTGTAGTGCAGCTAAACAGCAAATTTTGAGTGTTGAAAAGCTACTAGCAGGTACAGTCCTCAGCTCCCCGGTAGCCTTCCACATACATACAGTGCCTGGGGGAAAGTTACTACGCCCCTTATTTTTTTTCTTTTTTTTTTCTCAGGCCAACCTGCTAGCGTGAATGATATACAAGGCATAAGGTTGCATAAACCTCACAAAATGAAGCTTTTGAGGGCCACCAAAATATGGAGAAGGGCTTTACATTAGGGGGATTATATAGGCACCCGCTGAGGGCTATTGAGCCTGAAATATAGGTTCTATGGAGCGGCATACGAAAGGCCTTTATTGCATATTATGGGCATCGGCATGCATGTCTCATGCATGTCTGAGATGCGTAGTAACTTTCCCCCACGCACTTTATGTACATAGGTCGGGTGTTGCTATGTAGAAGGTGGTTACGCATGAACGTTGCAAGTTTGATCTGACCCCGCTCTGTACTTTAATCATTGTCTGGTTGCGTAACCCAGGATAGACTGCGGAGTAAGGCATTCAGTACTAAGGAAACCAAGCTGCGTGCACTGGTGAAGTAGCACTTTCGATACCCACTTACTTTTTAAATTTGCGCCGCACTCATCATATAATTGGATAATTAAATACTAAGTATAGGTACTCGAGTATTGGATTTTGGGCACTATAAACATGTGCTTCTGAGTCGTTCGGATTTGTTCACTGCTTCGAATTCGGTGATTAATCTTATCGGTACAACGGAGTATTTATCATAGAGATCACAGGAGGACTACTCCGACGCCCTTTACATCCGCACGGGCTCTTCTCTAGTTCACATTCGCTAAAGTATTGTTGTAGCTCACTTCTTTGGTGCTGTGGGGCTCACAGCCTGCCCGGTCCCTACATGTCCTCAGATGCATGACTCGCCCATTGGAGATTAACGGTTCACCATGAACAGGGTTGATGCATGATACGAATTTGAACACCATCCATTGAAGCGAAAACCAGCTCGCATGCTGCCGCAAATTTGACACCAAGCGGCAAGGTTGCGACTACGGATGCATATACTATGACGTACGGTTAACCCCGGGGAGAGATTACATAGTCGTTCGGTATGTGCTATATCCGAATCGCGAGCTTCTCGACAATTTTCCAACTGCAACCAAACCTGACAATGTCATCACTACATTTGGTGTAAATGAGCAGAGTAAATCGCTAAATAAACTAGAAGAGTACTATGGTGGATAAAATCGTACCGACTTGCGCAATTGAGATTGGAGGCGGTCGACCCACCCTTGTACCGGAACCGGAGTCAGGTTCGTCCTAGTCTTGACATATTGGGGTCAAGCGTGAACTACGGTATGAGATTCATTATGCTACGATAACTATGTGATGGAATAGTCCTTACATAACATAACATATGTACATGTAAGGAAAGGACAAAGGGAATTGTGAGAGGGGCACCCCGCGAATGGTAAGCAAAGTACTACCAAGGTAACCCCTTTAGCTAGAGACATGCCAGACTTACGGTGTATAGGTACTAAACAATGAGAATATTATGATTCATGCATGTCTGGCTTGACTAACGAACCCAAGGGATCGGTAGTGTGAAACTCTACTATGTAGAGTTGGTTCGTAGTTTGACACAAGTTCCTTCAGACTAAAATCCACCTGCAAACCAGGAACGTGCTGTAACCGTACTGAAGCCGTTATAATCCTGGGAAGTTATCCAAGAGCTTCTTATATGGTGTACGACTGAGCCTTCCCTTTGTGTTGTTTGGGGTTGGAGTTTTTGGGTGAAAGATTATGGAATTGTGAAACGAAGGATGAATACAATGTCATAGCTTTGTAGATAGGAACCTTGTAAGCTTACATAAATACTCCAGTCATAGTACAGGACTGGTGAAATTATATTAGATCGAGCCTAATTGGTTAAAGCTTGTGCATATGTATTCACCATACTTGTAGAATGATTGTTAGTGTTGACACTTCAAGTTGAGATGTCGGCGAGGAATGGAGCAGCGCAAGCGGGTTGAACTTCCGCCGGCGTCCATTGCAGGCTAGTTAAACATACGTATGTACCTCCTTCTTGCTTTCCTTTCCTTCATATCGATTCTAGGCGACGCTCTTCAGATTCAGGAAAATTGAACATTTTTGTAGTCGAATTCAGCCATCTTGGCTACGGTGACCCTGTAGGAATCCATAGGTATACAGGATTTCCGGTACATACTTGAGGATAAGCAAAGTCCCTCCCAGGCAAAAAAAAGGGACAGTTAGATTACAAAAGCAGAGAGATGAGACGAATGCCATCAATAGTAAGTGTAACTGCGCAGAGTATCTTCGCAAAGAAAAGAGATGTCACCAAGGAAGAGGTTAAAACGATTTTATGAAGGCCAAAGGGTTGACTTCAGGGTAACGGGGTCGAATTGCAAAACGATATCAAATGATTGCGGGTTCTGAAACTTAACCGAATCCAATGCCTCATGTAGGTTCCCTCGCTCACAGGCAGTCGCACAGCCTCCCTGGTGACTCATGGCTAGCTTGGCATGTAACATATAATGGGGTGGTCCTCCCCTTCAGTTGGGGGACCGCCAGAGCTCCCGAGTAGTGTTTTATACTACTAGATAGTAATAGAAGGTCTAGAGGCCCAACCTAATAATTCTAAAACCCCTAGTGGGCGGGACCACCTCTTGACAAGTTAGAACTATGGCGGCGCGCTATAGTTCCTAGGTATTGAAAGCTCGAATCATCCCATGCTGTTTTCTTGCATACTTTTATAACAAAGAGCCTTATTCTAGTGCCGAAAACCAGTAACCTATCTACCTGAATACCAGGGATCTCAGCTATGAAATGCAAGGAGGTTTCTTCAAACAAAGGAATACTGGTGAGCTAAACTACGGCATAGAAACAGAGTGTCGTTGTGTTTGCATTTTCCTCTTTCACTGCAAATTTTATCGTGGGTTTTCTCCGGGTATATTTTTCTTGGGAAGTCAGTGCTGGTAACTGCAGTGGCGTAAGTTGAGTGAAATAATGGGCGCTATCTGATAATCTGGGACAGGAAGTAATGTGAGCGGATTACCATAAGCAGTACGTACTAGGGGATCAATTCTTAACTTAGGCGTTGCACAGTGCACATATTATGCATTACCGTCACAGGATAGAGAAGTAAGGAGGATAACTAGAACAGCAACACCTGGGCTTAGGCTTCAAGCTACTCTTTGCCTCTCGTCAGAAGGTATCCAACTAGCTCCTATGAGCTTGTGAAATTCATTTCTTCTATATAATCATACATGAATTCCAAATATCTCAGACAAGTCCAGAAACCGTTCAACCCCGGGGACAGTGTCTATATCATCCCTTACTATCTGCAACTCCTAAAGCTCACGACTCTTCCTCCGCTTCCCATTCTCGCCTACTGCCCTTGGATCCCAATGCCTTCCAATATCCGCTAACAGCCGTTTCACCCTATCCTTCCCCAAAGCATCCTTGTTCCCTAGAATCCCCTCCACTCCCAAGATTTTAAAACTCACCTCCTCATCCACGCCCCCAGCGGGTTTCTGATTGACATCATCATGCACCACCACCACTCCATACCGAAACTCCTCCATCCCCAAATCTATGCCTGTTGCAGCTATACCATCTGTATTCGTTACCCTATCAACCGTTCCATCCTCGCTATTCCCCAGCGAGAACCTCATTACGAAAGCATGAGGTGCCGCACGTTGATAGATATTATACGCCGACATTCCCTGCACCGAGACGAGGATATAGCCCGTTTCTAGCGTCGGACCAGGGATGAAGGCTACACCTTCTACGTCTGCGTCGAGCTTCCCGTTGACGTCGTCAATGAGGTAACCCCCCGCTGTTGCGTTTGTGTCTGGCTCGGCTGGGTAGGCCCAGAGCCCAAGTGGCTCTTCCCCCAATAATAGTAGGGAATTCTCATCATCAACCACACAACCTTCAACCTGCCCCCCGGTACCAACAAAGAACCTCCTCACAAGGGTGGAGCTAAGTTCAGGTTGTCCAGTTGAGCTTGAAAGTGCTGCCGAGATGCGGAATTGGAGGTACTCTGAAGTTTTCGAGTTGATAAATACGTAAGTGGATCCATCTTTCGGCGAATGATACACGCAGGAACCATATGGAGAAAATTCCGCTGGGAGAGGCTGTGTACCGCCTGAAATTTCTGAAAGCGTCCCGTTTGACTTGACTTGAAACATACAGAGGGTTTCATCTCCCCGACATCCGGCCACGGCAAGGTCTAAGCTCATTTTCGTCCCCGAGACCTCAACTCCGTAGAGTACATCGACGTTATTCGGCTCTGGGGCAGAAACATGCTGTACTAATTTCCCCTGTAAAGTAAACACAGCTAGTCCCTCTCCTTCCTTTGACTTGGTTGTAGCAATTATCCTGCTCGCTTCTCTCTTTGCTAGATCAGGATGGATCCAAATAGCAGGATCATCGCCATCCTTCCCGCCGGTAGTCTCAGTCTCAAATTGTACCGGGACGACGAGTGTGTTGCAATCAACACCACCCCAAGGCTGCTTACAAGCACATGTATTCGCCAAAACGCACCTTCCGTGTCCGGAACATCCATTCGGACAGGTGATTTTCGAACAATCAGAGCCGGTGAAGCCGGCAAAACATGAGCAGGTGGTCGGTGAGAAACAAAACCCGGAATTCGAGCAGTTACCCCTTTGTGGGCACTTTTGTGGTCCTCCGGAGGTTTTTTGGCGGGGGTTGTACACAATGTTTGGAATAATGGAGTTGACGCCGGATAGTATAGGCTCTAGGGAGCTGACTGCGAAAAATTCTGCATCGTCCCCCCCTGCACCATAGTAGATGAAGCCGTGAGGGAAGCCGGGGAGATGTTGTTGGTAAAATGCAAGATCTTTGAATTCATCAACACCAGGTGGCAGGGTAACAGAGCCGAGGTGGGTGAAGTTGATAGTAGGTGCTCGGCCTAGGGAGAATATTTCCAAGGCCTCCGGCATGGCGAGGAACATATACTCCTCTTTATAACCGTGATATATACCCAATCCAGAGACTTCATCCTCTAGATCCATCACTTCTGAGATTTTTGGTGGAGAGGTGGATTCTGTTGCAGTAAAGGAATAAAGTATCTTATCCGCAGCACCAAAAAACCCGTCTCCATCGGGAGTGATGGCACAACTTTGTGCTTCCACTGGGATTGGGAATGTTTGCACCTAAAGTATTAACCATTGCTCATTAGGACTTTCTCCAAGCAAATCTTGTATCAGGCGGGTTGACGTACTTCAACAACCTCTAGCTTCTCTTTTTGCCCCGCCCGCACAACAAACATCACCACCTTCCCCTTCCCAAACAAATACAAATACTGCCTCCCCGTCACCCCGCTCCTCCATGTGCAGATAGCTGACCAATCCCCCAACACCGTCCTAGCTTCAATAGCCTTCCCCAGGTCAGGCTTTCCATTCTTCAACTTCCCATCATGTTTAATCTCAAAGAAGCGAAATATGGAATCGGGCATGCCAATGGTGGCGATGAAGTCTTTTCCCGAAACATCGTAGATTATTGTCACAAGTTTAGTCCGCCCCGTGGCGTATTCCGCAAGTTGGTTCAGCGATGCACCCGATGTCTCAGTAGGAAGATTGAAGATCTTGAAACCCCCTGTGGCGGAACCATCGTTTCCGATGAGGAAAGGGGTGTCTTTGTCCAACTTGGGGTAGAAGATAGCGGGTTTATCAGCTTCGATAGGCGTAGTTTTGGCCGCGATTGAGAGGGATATGACTGGGCTATCATATCGACGGACAAAGGCAGTACAGAATGGAGTTGAGGCGAGCAAAAACACCGCCGCTGTCGGGCAGGTAAGGGAGAAATGCATGGCTGATGAAGACTGTCCTTCGAGCTTGCGCTGGTAATGAAGGAACCGTGGGGAGGACAGCTGTGCACTACCGGTGAGACAACAGATCGACAAAAGAAATAGGAGATATAGGGTGCTATATATACACTGGGACGGGTTCAGGCATGCTGATCTAGACTTTGGGTTTAGGACTCGGAACCACAATTGTGCATTCTCACGATCACGGTTGCGGCGTTTCATCCATTGTCGGGATGCTATTACGTGACAGGTGCATTGGTCCCTCTGAAGATTTTCGCTTTCGAGCGTAGGAATGTCGACGTCGACTGCGGTGGTTTTCACCGCTCTGTTTCTCCCCATGGCCAATGTATGTACCTACTCCCCCGCTGCCGATGCCATCTAGATCGGTGCTTTGCTGGGCGCGCGGGGGGAAGGGGTATCAGCGAGGCAGATTGGGAGTTGAACGTTTCTTGATGCCAAAGCAAACTCAGAATCTCTATCGAGAATTCGGGGGGTTGTCTACGTGCGTCGTTTGTTGTCAAATCGAAAGGGGGAAAGTTGCTACCAAGCAATGTAACCGTTTCTGTGTAACAAACAATCCTTGCCATGGATATCTCGGGGTCGCACCCGCTCGGCTACTTCTGGAGTACTGTAATCCGTATGTATGTACATAGGGTACGAGGCTTTCACTTGCTGGGTACAGATCAACACGAAGTTTTGCTGCATTTCAGGTTAGTATTTGTACCGTAAAAACTGGCGCGATACGGAGTCCTTCCATCCGACATGTTCTGTCGCCAGGGCTTCGGCAGCTAGGTAGGTATGCCCGCGGATCAACAACCAAAAGTTTATGGGTTTTGCCATGCCATCTACGGATACATCCCGAATATTATCGGATCTGCAGAAGGGCGACGCAGGTTCGCCGGTTAGGTTTTTTTTCCATGGCGTTGGAGCAGATCCGGCTACATATGTGGAATCCCGACTTCAAGTGCTTGCAGGCTAAGTACATATGTTGAACGCCAAGATCCGACTCTTTTCCTTCCGTGACGCAGGATTTCACAGCGAGGGTGTATTCTATGTCCATAGCAAGTTGAAATCCCGAAAGAAGGTTCACTATAGCCAGGGTTTCAGTAATGCCAGGGCTTCAGTATTGCCAGTTCATCATAGGTTTGCCTGTATTTAGTTAGCAGGGTTTAAAGTTCCATACCCTTCCGGAGTACGGATATCCTTGTGGAATCTGGCCTTGTGGTCCATATCTCTTATTTTATACAGCCCCACTGAACGTCGTACATGTACTGTACATACATCCTTATATATGCTCGTAGTCTCGGCACGGTACAACTAGTAGTGATCGATACCTAGGTCTGCGGCCTTAGGTTGGCCAATAGTATGACCACGTGTGTTACAATGGTCGCTAGTTGTAATTTTTTCTATCTCAGAAGCCTGTGGCTCTCGTGGCTCTCGCAGAGCCCAGAGGGCCGAAACCAAAGTTATCCAGTTGAAAGAGAATGAGCAAGAGAGCATACGGATTTACGGATATGTCACTTGCCATTTTTCAAACTTCATTCTTTCTTGCCTGATAAAGTATACTGGGTTATCATTATATATATCAGATTGGGCCCAGGACCCATTTGTGTTGGAACCCCTCCTATCACAAGACTTCGTGGTATATTTCCTAGATGGCCTATCATACCGCAGTGTGGAACATTGTCTGTGAAATCGCCAATAATATCAAGGAACAAAGTGGCGTTTGCAATATTACCCCACTTAGCCAAGAGAGAGATTTACTAGCCTGACACTAGAAATCTACCTACTCGGGACATCTGAGTAGCTTTCACGACCTTGCTAATCACTGTACCAACTTAAGTACCTAACATGGGTGTTGTAATCCAATTTTTCGGCACAAGTTAACTCTATGTCAACCAGAGTACTCTGTTGAAATTCCCAACCGCATCGGAAATTTTCTACGTCTTCTGCCAGCTGTTTGGCTGATATATTAAAATGTTTATTGAAGGCATCTCTTTCTCTCTAGGTCTAATATGGTAACTAGGTCTTGATCCTTGAATGCATCGATGCCTTAATACTTTAGATATATACCTTCATGGCGAAGACTTCAGTTGTCTAATTAGAGTTCTGTAAATTACATTGCTTTTGCAACCGTCGGCAGACTCTGGTTGTCTCACACCGGCACCGCCGGCATGTAGACCAATCTAAACTATATGCAAGTAAATGTGTTCATTTGTCGGGAACGTGGTTCATAAACATACTTGCATATACTGTACATCTATGGACAATGGAATTTACACTCGGCGACCTAAAAGTAGTTTAGGTTATACCTGTTATTGTGCGGGAGAGGACTCTCCTGTACTTATATAACTATACGTAGCCTCGGCGCCAACTATACGCCAATTCCTTACTCTGTAGTTGATAGGCCTGGGTGACTCACGGCCAGTCGCCACTGTTGGACTAATAATACTCATTTCAGGGCATTTGAAGCCCCACAGTTAACTAGTAACTAAGGTTATGCATAACCCATCTTGGTGCCGATAGCATACCTAACTTGTGTAAACCTGTGCAACTCCTCGGTACATAACGAGGAGGGAATGATATACGTAGGCTGCACTACCCTCGTATGTAGTGATATATATATATCATATATGGTAGGCTATGCATGTGTATCACTATTTTTTTTTTAAAATTTTTTTTTTAAAAAACTCGTGTGTATCACTATAATACCCCTAGCAAAGTCCTGCGCCCATTACCTAGCCCCCACGTCAAGCACGTAGGTGGTGTGCTTCAGTTTAGACTGCGTCGAGAGACAGTGTAGTCACGGTCATATGCAAAACAGGTCTAGACAGCTTAGGAGCGCTCAATGAGGCCTATCCAGAGAGCCCATGCATTCTCAGTGTCCTTGACTGGGTTGATCTAAATGTAAATGCATGTTGATTTGGACGCAATGAGCTGTCCAATATTTCCTAGCCATATCCCCGACAATGCTCTACGTACTGCATACATCTAGGTAGCTTCCACCATAATTAGGTGGAGGGCCAACACAAACCACGTACCTGGGCCGTCAAGCCCCTACTAATGTCTGAATAATGGTCGTGGCCGATAGACGAGAGTACCTATGGGTCCAACAACATTGTCGCAATAATATGTAGATTAACGGTACGGTATGAATAGATTCTAACCTGTTCAGCTTTGAAGCGAGTAAAGAAGTGTAATTATTCTTTACCTACCTGTAATATGACGTTTCTTGCCACTGTACGTACATACAGTGGAAACTGTGTAAATGCATCACAACCCGCTGGAGAATTTTTTGTTACGGCCGGCGTAAATTATAATGAAGTCTGAATGCTTGTAGAATTGCATGCATTAGCCCCGACCCCTGCCTGAAGGTCAGATCCTGTATGTTCCAGCACTCTATACTGGCATAACTAATGTGTGGGTTTAGGCTTAAATCCAATGGCATGACGGATATGGCCGTCTATAGCTGTAGCGTAAATCTTGCTACACCCAAACGATTTAGATTAGGCATACATAAGAAGGTATAACAAGCGCCTACATTAAGGGCACAACGTATTGATCTTGATTAATTTTTCTGGATAGGAGGTGCCAACTTCAGACATTCCCGCAAATACCCGAATTATTATCTTTCCTGATAACACTACTTCATAATTCCAACCATGTAATCAAGGAATCATTGCAACATAGAAGGCATACTGTCAACTACTTTACTGTCAAGGCCTTCTCTTACACCCGACTCCAGAATCTCGTGTCACTCCCTCCTCTACCGGTGGACAAAAAAACTCTTCAATATAATCCAGATATTCTCACTGGAATTCAAACGGTTTTGCAAGCATGGTCCAAGGTATCTGCAGAGACAATTTCTTAACCATCAAGACCTACAACATTCTGTTGTCACTCTAGAATATATTCTTGAGCGCCAAGTCAATCCTTCCCTTTAATGTTGATCTTCCACCAAATGCGAATCAAAATCCTGTGGCCAACCTCTGATACCCTGGGTGACTCTGAGCCTCGCTCAATGGTTACCAGAGCTGAAGCGAACCAGGCATTAGAGGTTCTCCAACTCTATCTCATTCCCCAATACCGTACCTCAAGAACAAACCGCTTCCCCTATGGACGCTCTCATTACATTGACAATCGGATGTGGGGGCTCAATATCAAGCGCAAGCAGCAATCATACCTTGAGCGGTGGCCAAGGCAGCCAATGGGATGAGCCGGGTTGGGGGTGGTAGATGTGGACAGGGAACGGCTCGGGCTATCATGTATCTAGTTGAATATCGATTCTTTTCTCATTTTCGGTCTAATTGCATACTCCCGAAATGCATCAGAAGGAGCTCTGACGGACGCCATGCACTTAGAAAGGCTCGACTGTACATAATCGGCCTTTTGTCTAGTTGTGCTTACCGGAAGTGCTGGCACAAGGCAGGCGGTGACCGTACCTTCACCCACACCGGGAAAAGAATCCAACGGGGGTCAAAACAGTGCCTGTACATCTGCGGGTATTATTTCGTAGTTATAACTAGCCAACAAGCTATGAAGGCCCCATTCTTAAAGGTATATACGATGTCCTGTAGAACTCCATATACATACTTTTCTCGACATGTATCAGCAAATCCCAACCCCTAAAGAAAGAAAAAACAGCAAGTACAAGCCCATTACGATACCAAACGCAAAATTGCAACTCCGAATCCCAAGATAGTGATAAGGAAAAAATATGGACTAAAAAAGCGCAGATGTCCCCTCACCTTCCCACCCAATCCCTTTAATTTCCTTCAAAGGCAATGAGTCCTCCGACGCTGTACTTTCTGTTATACTCCAAGTGTCATCCCGCTTGAGGCTCACTGTTCAATCACTATACTTATCACTTCCTTTCCAATGCGAGCCGCTTGTCACCTTGTAACAAGCGGGATAGCCAAGTCTCAAATCGTTCCCAATACCATGCTAAAGCCTCAAACTATGCAAAACCCTGGCGGCGTCCATGGCTTCGGACTTATCCAACACCGTATCATCCCCTTCCGCTATCTTAGCCTTACATTTCTCCTTCAAAACCCCCCCCCCATGAAGTGGATTGGATAAATTCATAACTTGAATGACAAAAACACCCGGTCCTGCAATATCATCTGCGGCAACAGCCTCTTCGGTATATGTATCAACTCCTTTGCGCAACGGATAATCCTTCGGGATTTGTTCTCCTTCAACTTCTCTAATATTGCAGTCAGGCAAGTAGAATGCCTTTGACCAGTTACTAACCGGAGAAGCTAAAATAGGGGAAGGATCTCCTTGAATACTACTAGCTTGGGAAGTGTTTAACGAGAGAGCTGGTGTGCTGAGGCGAGGGCTTGCTGGAGTTCTGTTTGCTGTTCGTGAAGTAGGAGGGAGTTCTGGAGGCGGCATTCTGGCAATTATGGTATCCAAGACTTCATCAGGGCTGTCTCCATTTTTACGCATTAGGCTATCCTCCAAATTGCCAACGCTCTCCTTCATTCCTTTGCCTAAACCACGGCCTTGTAGTTGCTTCACCGATTGTATATCTGGATTGAGTCAATACTACGTTGGATAAATTCCGGAATTATACTCACCGATATTATCCCTCTCCCCACTAATCTCCCACTTCTCCTCAAAGCTGACACTATGAAAAAACCCCGGTACCCTGCGACCTTCCTCATCTCCCATCGTCCTTTTCGCCTTCCTCGCTAATCTATTTACAAGATTCACTTTGACTGGCATCTTCTCCTCTGGCCAAGAATACTTGCTTCCCTCTGTGATCTTCTTCATCCTACCTGTGATATCCTGGACAAACCCATTCCTCTGCTGGGGAAGTCTACTATTCCTGGGACCTGAAGTCAATAGCTTTGCTAGTGTAGAATTACTGACAGCTAGCCTTTTCAGCATAGCCTCGGTATCAATCTCAGGTTTGGTTTCATCTTCGGAGTCGGAACTGGAGGTATCAGCATCCTCGGCGCCGTCACTACCCACTTCCACAATTTGTGAGGAAGGAGTAGTCGAGCTAGTATCCACAGTGCGAGTAGACCTATTCGGATGAGGGCTTGGTAGGCCATACGCATTGGTAAGCGGCGAAGAGACATCTGGAACAGCGGGAAGTGGCCAGGAAACTGGACCCCGCTCTAGACGAGCGGAACTGTTACTGCGACTTGACCTATTCAGCCCAGAAGTTGGCGAGTGGCGCGCATGGGCGGGTGGCGGAGACACTTCTTCAACCGAAGAGAGCCGGGCAGATATCGGTGCTGGCGGAGCTGATGTATGTTTCTGGAGAGGCCTAGGAAGACTGGTGTTTCGAATTAAGCCATTCAGGCGAGGGGGCACATTGGTGGGCGATGGAGGCAGCCTCGAGCCCGATGGAGAGATATCTTGGTCCCAGGAAAGTGGCGAAGAAACTACAGGAGTCAGGGAGTTTTTCTGTTGAGAGCGGGTAGAGCGATCACGAGTTGAGATAGAGGGAAGGGATTCTAGACCAGACTCTGATTGATACGAACTAGAAGGAGAACTGGTGTCTGCATGACCCCCATCAACCACTGGTGCCACACTGATGTCGCTGAAATTGAAAGTTCGCGCACGAGTCGGTGTAGCACCTCTGATACAGCTTCTGGTGCTGCGACGTCTGTTACGGGTGGGGGCCGTACGTGTATACTCGCGAGAGACTTTCGCTTTCTTGGCAGCTGGACGTCCATGCGGAGTACCCGTGGCAGGCAAGGCCGATGATGAATGAGAACCTTCGGGTACGGCACCCAGCTTACGTTTACCAGTCGCGGGGTTGCCACTCGCGGTGGAGACACGTCGCGATACGGTGGCAGGCTTTGGAATTGGCTGAGGCCGGGCCTTCGGCTCAGCTTTAACGAGAACACCCCTGTAAGATATCAGAGTGAGTAGACGGTACCCCTGCGGTCATGGTGGCATGACTTACGGTAGCTGAACCACGATAGTATGATAAAACCCCTGGCTGTCGTGCTGCTCCGACTCAGACCCAGTCGAATCTGTCTCTGGTGCTGTTGGGTGGCCATGGGCCACCCTCTTTGCATTCCGTGGGTTCAGGTTCTTGGTCGATGATTGACGCTTACCAGCACCTCTGATGGCCATGGCTTAAAGTCTGGTGGGATCTATAGATCCATATATAAGCCCTTCTGTACCTCGGTCTATGCGGCGCGCGGTGTCAAGTGGGGAAGGGCCGTGGGCTTGGTGCAGCTACCTGGTATTATAAAGGAGCAGATCTAGTCTTAGGCCTGCAGAGAGACCGGGACCGAGAACCCAGTAATCAACTGAGGTCGGTCTTAAGCTTGTAAGCTTTATCTTATGATTAGTGACGATGGCCAAGCATATGAATCCTTGACGAGTTTGCCACTGGCGAGAATAATATAGCCAAGGGTACTTTAAAGTTGGAACAGAGTGTCCTCTCGAGTTTTCCGGTGCCTAGGCGGAAGGTTGGTTGCTACTCGTCCCCGGCTGCGTTGTAGGACCCTTTCAAAGTGTTGCATGTATACGTAGCGTTGACTGCCAGCACAAGAGGATGTTGACGCTGAGTACCTTAGAAATGAGGTTCGCAATTCGCGGTCAAGCGAATAAATTTCGCCGCGACCTGCTAAGCTTGTTAACGCTAAACCCAATGTGGCCTAAACAGTGGGTGCCAGACTCAGCCCTGTTGCCGCCAGGATCCTGTTGGTGCGAGAGTCGTAAGTACTGACCCTCCTTGCCTGGGTACTTAGAAGCGCCGCTTTTCTAAGTGGTGAGTGGATGGGTCCTATAGCTGGCAGCTGCAGGGAATGTGTCTTATACAGCGGAAGGCCGGTACTTAGCTGGTGTGGTAGCAGACCGATAAGCAGATCGGTACCTATCGAATGTGTTATAAATTCTTGGGTCGAGTTGGGGCAATAACAGCTTTAGTGGGTGCCGTTATGGAATTATAAATACTTATCTCGATGACTACTTTATTATCTTTAGCATAGATAATTAATTGGCAGGCTTAATCACGTGCACCAACCGACCAAGGAAATCGAGTACACGCGCATGGGTCAGCTGGGATCGTCGCGGAGAAAGTGAAGACTCACTGATTAATTTAGTGTGCCTAAGAGATGGCTTGCATGAATCAATACGGTTGACTCAAAAGGTAAATCTGCGTATGCAGGCCTGTTGACTGACGTTGTTGAAGTCGTTGTAGACGTATACGCGTGACTATGTACGTCCGCGGACGGAGGAGACCGTCAACCTGGTTTAACTTCGGCCACCTTGCACAGTCGTTGAGAGTATATCACCACCGTCTACGTACACGTCCAAGTTAGTAGGGCTCTGCCACATTTACATTGGAATGCGCTCTAAGGCTCTAGAACCAAGCAGTTCCACTTACCTTGCAGACTTAGGCCCGGGAGTACAGTATCTTCCTTTGGTGCTAGATCCAAGATCCGCAGGCCAACTGTCTGGGTGAACTAGCTATCCGCTGATCCTAGGGAGTACCTATGTGCTAGTACCGAGGCCGAAGAGCGAGAGTGTAGAATCACCCTTCAGGTGGAAGTCCCAAGGTCCAAAATCGAGGGATATATATGCCTTATATAGGTAGTTTTTTTTTGGTAAATCATTACTCGTATTCATACTATGGTATATGACGAGGGCGTGCATCCCCGAGTGGAAAATCGGCTGGATTGTCCAACCTCTGGGCCACGCCTTATATAGGTAGTTGTACTCTTATACACGTGCACGTAGGGAGAGAATGTCTTAATTACGCGTAGGTCAGCCCAAGGTAGGGCTTGAACTGGGTAGAATGCCAAGGGGCCCTGGTCAGCAGTTTAATGCATAGTTGATAGTCATACTGCAGTAGTGACCTCTGGATCGACATATGATACGTTAATACAAGCCACTGCCTGGGTCACAGTGGGCAGGGCAGGGCCAGGCTGACAACTTAGAACAGCTCCGTCACGGGATCACAGGCGCAATTAAAATATCATACAGATACGGCATATGGGATGCGTGCCCTCACCGTATACGTAGTATCAATACGAGTACTCATTCACTAAAAAAAAAGGAAAAAATCAGTCATATCAGTACCCAGAACCTACTTAGTAGAGGACTTGAGCAGGGTAAATCTAACTGCCTGCCCCTCGTGATCAGTGCGAGGGCCCCAACACGACAAAGAGATAACTATATAGGTACATACTTTGCATGAGCAATACAGCACGAGTTCCTCAATTTCAAGCCGTCGAATTAGAACCGTCGGGACTCATTGATAGCCATTATTTCCAAAGAAAACAATGAACGAGTCGGTATCGATCTATCCGCATTCTGGTCTAATACTTACGAGCTCGTGGTGTCTCAGCCCCCCCATTTTTTTAAAAGAAGTCTGTACTTGCATTCCGCCGGAGCCATGGCAAGGGTGTCTCAGCACTTTCCAAGGTTCTGTATTGTGTTTTCTTAAACTTTTATTTATTAAAAGCTATACCCGCATCATGGCGGGATTGTGACCTGTTAACACACGGTTACCCATTACCAAGCTTCTGTGAACTATTACTTTAGTAACCTGGGTTGACAATTAGTACTATTTACGACTGATGTATTAATATATATAGAGTATGTCGTCTATAGGCTGAGTAGAAAAGTAATCACTGTACACCGATCGCATGTGGTTACATTTCAGCCTCAGGCCCGCGGACTGAATTGTAACTTACCATAATGAGATAAGCTATGGTAATTATGTAAGTAAATAGTCCAGCGATCGAGTACAGGCGTGTGTGAGATCGATCGTGGTCAACCTTACGGCGAGAGGCAGAAAGGGTTGTGGGGTTGATAATGAGGGTGGCCACGTGACTCCAACTATGTTGCTATGCCCTACGGTGATCAGCATCAATGCTGGCAAGAAGATATCTCTTCAACTTCATGATCAGAACTAGGAGGTGGGACTGCAGTAGCAGAGTGCTCTCACGGAATTTTGCTTATATTAAAACTCACTACTTATGTACGGTATCATAAGGAGATCCCCGGTACTCTGGGGGGCTGGCTACACTACGCACATCGGCAAGAGGAGTTTTTATCAGAAATTACGACTACCCATGGGCTGTTACGGGGGGATAATAGCCCCTCTTTTCTCGTTAGATAGCAGTTTCGTTGTATTCCATAGCATAGATAGAGCTTAGTCAGGCCTACGAGGGAATGGTCATGAAGACCTTCCACTGGTAGCAACCTGATCGTCTCTCATCCACGTCAACGAGGAGATCAATACAAGTCACATAACCAAGCACATCGAGACAGCGAGACTGAGGAACTGTACACCGCCAGAACTAAACACAGACAAGCCCTTTCTTTCTTCTTCTGCGTAGGTTTGCATCTGAGCAAGGCTACCCCCATTCACAAATTCCAGTTGTAATCCACTCTTATTATTCTCCCCAACCTTTGCATTAACCTGCAATGACAACCTCACAACAAATGTATATTTTCATTCCGTGAGCGTAGAGTGGCCAGAGACAATGAATTGATTTACCTTCGAAATTTCAGCCACATATTCCCTTCTTTATCCATCCTTAGCTAGAGAAAAAAATAGCCCTACTTAATAGCTAATTCCGCCCCGAAACGGTATTAAAATGAAGGTAGAACGTATTCCTTCCAACTTTGATCACCCAAAACCACAATCTCCAGGTGCTCGAACACTGCCGCTACAGCTTGAACGTTCACAACAGCAGTACCTGCCTCCAGTCTAAGGAATCTTCCAGGGAATGCGACCGATTCGATCGCCACGGTCGGGGCGTGAAGTGGCGGGAAAATCCGTGGGACCCCCACTGGCGCGGGGACAATCTTAAACGTTTCATAGCTACGCCGGCCAAACTGTGCATTGACAATACCAAAACCAGGGCCGACCAAGGTTCCGGCTGGAGCTGCACTGCCATCCAAGCGAAGATACACATTTGGAAAGATTGCAGACTTGAATGCAATGGTGCCGTCGCCGAATGTCTCGAGGATGAAGACGGCAGTGTCAGGGAAGAATCTGCCTTCCAAATTCTCGACTTTACCCGACCCAGCAGACTCGAACTTGTTGATGCCACTGCCGTTCAGGACAACGTAGCGAATTGGGGATTCAGCGGATCGGATAAGAACATACACCGGTGCAGACAGGGCAGTTGTGGAGTAGATGAAACTAGATGGAATTTAGTGGGCTTTTGAATGATATAATAGTTCAGGCTTAACTTACTCTTTATCCTGGGTGGTAGCCATTTGTGTTATGGACAATATGGATGTCAACTGTAACTGTTTTGGCTGCGTTTGGGGTCTGAGACGTTTCTGCGATGGCCAATTCAAGCTGAGATAAGACATTTACATATATGCCCTTTTATATCTCAAAACCCGTAATTCATTCGGTACAGGTAACTACCCACAACTCCATGGAATCATATGGTATCACAGAGAGCGAAGCGATCTTCGTATGAGTGGGCCAGGAGCTCCAGCCCCAGCCAGCTATCAGCTCATTCTTGTGCATGCACAGCACGCATATACGAGAGGTTCGTTTCACAGGGGCTGCAGCTGCATCCGCGACCAGTTCTATATTACGTTTCGAATTCTACTTTACAATCACGAGATCATCGTATTGCTCTCTCGCTTGTGCCTAGACTCTAAATTATGAGTGTGTTAATATATGATATTCGTGATTTACTGGTTGTGGCACCGAACTCAAACCAAAGAAAATACGGTAAGCAGAAGGATAACTAAAATTGTGATACCTGTGTTCCATCAGCACCAAATCCTCTGGTGTGTAAAACTTGTGTGACCTCCATTTCACAGTTCATGTTCCACATGCACGGGAATTCCAAAGGCCGAGTAGTTACTACTATTACATGTGGATTTTCGGAATTTACACAAGGATGCGCCGGAAATCGCCCTTTTGCACTAGAGTATTTCGGCACCGCATGTTCCATTGTTATATTCAATTTCTCCAAGTATGTGCCCAGACACAAATGTCAAGAAGTTATAGTTCTGATAGGTATGTATTTCAGCGATTTCCCCTCGTTTCTGGTAATGGAATTAAGCCCAATACTATAACTAGTGAGGTGTTTTATCAGCGTGAAATCAGCCAGTGTGTGCGCTCCCGTTATGCTTACCTGCAAGCCCTGGTATGGGGTATGACCGCGACCGGGCACTCTTCTGGAGAACCAGTCCTCATGATTTTTTTAGGTTTTTTTTAAAGTTATTACTCGCATACGACCTAGATTATGGCGAAACGGTCCTTAATTACTACCAGAAACGGTTGATATGTACTTGAATATACAGTGTCTTGGGTGCCACGGGGGTTCAGAAATATCTCTGCATAGATGCTATCCACTAAGCGGAGGTTCAACGTTCAGGGGACCGAGTGCTTCGTCTATGACCCGGAAAATTTAGTGCGACAAGTCCCCAAGCACAAGCTTAAGCAGGACCTGGGTTCCTCGTCAAACCTTCCAAATGTCACGTCATTGTGTTGTAATTGCTAACATGTCGACTCAGTACCTACGGTATTATATGCTGTGAGAAGTTATAGTTGTCACCCAGGGAGACATTCTACAGAAAGGGGGGTGGCATTCTCTAAATTCGAATACTAAGTGGCAGGCTGCAAATTTCAGTTGTTCGCCGTGCATATCTATGATGCTCTTCCAGATTAGGATGCCGACCGGATCTAGTAATTGCAGTTCCAATCGCGATCTAGCATGTTCGCTGTGTCTAAAGTAGTACTAGTCGGGTTTACATGGTGGATGGCTTGTCTCACCTGCATTCTCATAAACCTGCAGATTTTGAACACGAGCTTCAGAGATTTAGCCTGGTTACCCTAAGGTGCCAAATCCGGATCCGGTGCTCATGGCCCATATGCGCATAAGGACTTTACAATGTTGAGCGGTCAAACAAAAACAAGAAATTCAAAAGAAATAAGAACCGAAAATGATACCATCGATAACACCATTGGTGTGATCAATGATGCTATATTGTGGGATGATTACATAGCCAAATCGATTTACTGTGACCGTGATGCCTCAACTAGTGTGTCCGGTATCGAGGATTTGGGGATTTACCGTACAGTCTAGACAGTCCGCGCGGACTGTCTGAAGCGATCCTACTGTACCTCGAAGCAATTTCAGGATTCCTCAGCTCAGCTGTGCAGTGTAGGAAATCCTTCGTTGTTGGCTATGAGCAGCCAGCAATCTATGAGAGAATGGTGGTGAATATTTTAGGTGAATAGCGCAATACCATGTTTTATGACCTCATGTAGAGTAGCAGGTATTTAAGAATTACTTGCTTCTCTTCACAAATAAGGAGATCTAGAGCCAACAGACATCATACTCAGGTGTTATAAAAGCCAATTAAGCCCAACGAACGTAGGTCTTGCCTATGCAAAGCCGAAATGTTTGGGTACTGTTCTGAGTTTACTAGGAACAACTTATAGGGCGAAGGGGCACTAATTCTGGCATACATCTTAGTTTTCCCTGGTAAACAAAACCACCGAAGATCAATTGCAATTCTCAAACTATTTTTTTTCCCTCCATCCAGAAGCCTGCAAGCGCAGCCTGATTGCATGCTTATTAAACTAAGAACGCTACAAAATTTGGCAGCGGGCTGATCTATTGGCAGCGGGCTGATCTATTGGCAGCATTGGAATTGTATGAGTAATGAGAGTTTTAAACAAAAAAAGGTCTATAAGCACCACCGTCAAATGACGGTTGTGGGACTATGTGTATTAATTAGATCGATATACTCCTACAACTTTTTCTGCATGTATGTGATTTTTACAAGCTGCCCCTATAACTTGATTAATTTAGGCTCACGCAAAGACCTAGTTCGGAGGGAAAGGTTTGTTACGCTAGTTTATTTCCAATCCTTACTAGGATGCTAACAGGCAGACTCATATCCAATGCCAAATCCTGTCAAAACCACTCGGTCGGTGATCCTCCATATCCCCATACCCATA
>Ga0307511_10000547_pt1 | contig 40365 bp, 36 predicted proteins | sample 13_EM_MG_FD_200266 | JGI IMG/M metagenome (GOLD analysis project Ga0307511, IMG submission 200266) | Populus trichocarpa ectomycorrhiza microbial communities from riparian zone in the Pacific Northwest, United States - 13_EM | ecosystem: Host-associated > Plants > Roots > Unclassified | place... | reverse complement strand
CCGTCTCCGCGGCGCTGGCTGACGCGGGCGTGGCCGCCTCCGAGGTGGGGTTGTTCGCCGTCGCCTCGTGCACCGGATACGGCAGCCCGGGCGTCGACGTGCATGTGTCTCTTGACGTTGGCATGCCGTCCGACCTGCGACGACTGGTGTTCGGGCACATGGGCTGCTACGCCGCGATTCCCGCCTTGGGCGCGGTGTCCGACTACGTCGCCGCCCACGGCCGGCCGGCGGTGCTGCTCAACGTGGAGCTGACCTCGCTGCACGTGCAGCCGGCCGGCATCTCGCGGGACCAGATCGTCGCCCACGCCCTGTTCAGCGACGCCGCCGTCGCCACCGTGCTCACCCCCGGCGGCTCGCTGCGAGTGGTCGACATGGTGGCCGTGACCGATGCCGCCACCGCCGACCACATGACCTGGGACGTCACCGACCTGGGGTTTCGCATGGGGCTGTCGCCCAAGGTGCCTGATGTGCTGGCTGTGCACCTCCGGCCGGCTCTGGACACCCTGCTCGGCCGGAACGGCGTTCGCCACGTCGCCGGCTGGGCCGTGCACCCCGGCGGGCCGCGCATCCTCGAGACCGTCGAAGACGTCCTCGAGCTCCCGGGCGATGCCCTGGACGCCTCTCGCGCCGTGCTCGCCGAACACGGCAACTGCTCCTCGGCGACCGTGCTGCTCGTGCTGCAACGGCTGCTGCCGGCCGACGGGCCGGTTGTGCTGCTGGCCTTCGGACCTGGTCTGACCCTCTACGCCCTGCTGCTGGACCACCAGTAGCGGCGGTCGTCTAATGCCAGGAAAGGCCCTTTCACTGCGCCCAGCGCCAGTATCGGGCCCTTCCTGGCGTTGGGCGGGGGCGAGGCGCTACTGGGGGCACCACCAGTAGCCGCCGATGACTTCCTCGAGGCCGGCGAGGCTGCCGACGCCGGCGTTCGGGTCGCCTTCGAGCGTGAGGCGGACGTCGGAGGCCACGTAGCTGGCGTCGCGGACCTCGCAGGCGGCCCGGAGCTCGTCCTCGGGGATGGCCGTGTGCTCGGCGACGACGTCGAGGACGGTGGCCATGTGGGGGCCGCTGAACCGGATCAGGAAGAACCAGTCCTCCGCCGGCTCGGCGAGACGGGCCCACTCGAAGTCCAGCAGGGCCGTAACGGTGTCGCCGTTAGCAAGCCAGTTGGCCCAGTGGCAGTCGGCGTGCACCGGGACGGTCGTCTTCGCCCGCTCGGGGGCGCGGTCGGCGATCTCTTTGAGGCCCTTGATGATGCGGGCCGGCACGACCTTCTCCTTGTCGGCCCGTTCGAGGCGTTCGATCTCCTGGTGGAACGCCTCCCGGCCGGTGAAGCCGCCGTGGTCCAGCTCCTCGGTCAACGTCTCCGTGGACTCGGGCCGCCAGGTGTGCAGCAGCTCGAGCCGCGCCACCGCCTGCTCGGCCAGCTTGCGCGCGGTGTTGGCGTCCGTGTCGGGGAGGTGCAGGCCCGGGGCCGTTCCCGGCACCCGGGCGTAGACGGCGTAGCGCAGGTCCTCGTGCCGGCCGCTGGCCAGCAACGGGGCCGTGATCCCCTCGGGGAGCATCGGGGCCAGCGCGATCTCCCGGTTCAGCCGGGAGTGCCGGTCCGCGTGGATGATCTTCACCACCACGTGCGCGCCGACGTACACCTTGTGGGACAGGCTCTTGGCCGCTTCCAACGGACCCGGGTCGCGGCCCAGCGCAACCTCGGCGACCGTGCGGGCGATGTCGTTCATCGTCCCCATTGTGCCGGCCCGGCACGCCCCGTGTCCTGCGCTTTCACGGTTCGTGCCGGGCGTTTTCGGCACTCAGCCGACGACCTGCCAGTGGCTGAACTGCGTGATCATCTGGTAGCTGCGGCTGGGGCAGTCGAAGGCCGCGTCACCCGAGTCGAAGCGGGTGTCGGAGTTGCTCGCCGACGCCGCCTGCCAGGTGCCGCCCAGGTTCACCTGGATGTTGTTGGCCGAGAACGTCTTGCCGGCCATGTCCGTGCAGGCGTAGCTCTGGCCGTTGCTCTGGACGCTGGAGTACAGCTCGTTGACGTCCCAGCCCGTGGTGCCCGCCTGCGTGCTGCCCGAGGAGGTGTAGAGCGTGTCGTACGCCTTCGTCGAGTAGTTGTAGAGGTAGGCCACCCAGGTGTTCGTGCCCGTCTTGAGGATCTCCGTCGTGTACGCCCCGCCGCTCGTGTACTTGGTGACGAACGACGAGTTGATCGGCACCGACGCCTCGAAGTTGATGTGGTTGCACCAGTCCCAGGCCTCGACCGCCTGCACCGACGTCGTGTACACCGTCGTCACCTCGATGCACGAGCCGCCCGCCGGGTACAGCGTCGGCGTGTAGATCGTCGTGCCGCTGTTGGTCGGGTGCAGGGCCGTCGTCACGCTCTGCGCCGCGAACGCCCCCTGGTTGTTGCCCTTGTTGACAAACGCCGTGCCGGCCGACGGGTGAATCGTCGCCTGCGCCGCGTGCCCGGCCAACGTCCGTCCCAGCATGTTGGCGTGCGCCTGGATGAACGCGTCCTTCTGTCCCGCCGTCCCCGGCTGAACTCCCTCCACGTTCTGGTGGCTGGCCGTCGCCATCGGCGTCGCCACCGCCGCATTCGCTGGCGCTGCCATCAGCACGACCGCCGTGCAGGCCGCCAGGGCGGCGCCGACGCGTCGAAGAGTGCTTGCTCGCATGGGTGTTTTCCGTTCGTGCAGGGGTTACGAACGGAAAACGACGCTACCTTCGACGATTCCCCCGCGGGGCGATGTCCGGCCGCCAAGAAATCAACAGTGAAGAATCGCCGACCTTCAGCCGTTGAAAGCGCCCCTCGTCCCGTGCTCCGCCCGGCAATGGTTGCCGCGTAGCCGATCGCGACACGCCGGCGATGTGGACGGTCGTTCTTGTCGAGATCATTGTCCTGGCCCGGCACCGGGGTCGGCGCCGCCCTGGTCGAGCCGGAACGGCGGATAGCTGTCCGTCATCAGCCCGGCGTAGGCGGCCACCCGCAGCGCCCAGCGGTCGATGCCGAGCACGAAGTCGTACAGCGGCCTGGGGTATCTGCCGGTGAACAGCAGCACGATCGCGGCGATCAGCACGAGCAGCGCGAGGAGGCCGCCGGCGCCGGATTCGGCGTTCCAACCGCCGTCGGTGGTGGCTCGGGAGCCGGCCCACAGCCCGCCGCCGACGAGGATCGACAGCACCACATAGTGCGGCAGGGCCAGCAGCCACCACTTGACCAGCACCAGGCCCCGGGACAGCTGTTCGGGATAGGGCACGTCGAGGTGCGCCGGGTAGTCGGCCACGTCGGCGAGGCTGAAGGGCGGGTAGCGGTCGGTGCCCAGGGCGCCGTAGCCGTAGTAGTGCACCCGCCACGTCCAGCGCAGCACGCCGACGGTGAAGTCGAACAGCGGTCTCGGATAGCGCCCAGTGATCAGGATCGCGAAGAACGCGATCACGCCGACCACGAAGAAGGCCACCCACAGGAAGAACAGCACGACGAAGTGCGGGACCAACAGCAGCCATTTGACCAGCCACAGGCCTCGGGAGCCCGACGGCTCGGACGCCGCGTCGACGCGGACCGGGTAGGACGTGCGGGGTGCGGTCACGGTGTGCTCCCTGTGGCTGAGTCGAGCCGGGAGGACGGAGGCGAGCCCGTCGAACGGGCCGCGGCAACCTCTGTACGGCGTACAAGATTTGTACGCCGTACAGAAACGGTCTACCCTGCGGGCAGCGAAGTCAAGGGGGTAGACCGCGCCAAATGTCCGAATCAGCCAGGCGACGCCCCCGTGGTCCGCGGCGGGCCCTCACCGAGAACGAGATCCTCGACGCGGCGCTGAGTCTGCTCGACCGCGGCGGTCCGGACGCGGCGTCCGTGCGGGCGATCGCCGCGCGGGTCGGGGTGGCCCCGAACGCGATCTACACCTACTTCCCGGACAAGGCCGCCGTGGTCGATGCGCTCGTCGAGCGGCTGCTCGGCGAGGTGGACCACGATGTCTTCGCCGACCGCGCGCAGCCCTGGCGCGAACGCGTGGCCGCGCTTGCCCTGGAACTGCGGGCGAAACTGTCCGCGCATCCGGGCGCGGTCGGCCTGATGGTCGGCAGCCGGTTGGGCGGCTCCAACGCGCAGACCCTCAACGAACGGCTCCTGCGACTGCTGGCCGACGCCGGACTGGACCCCACCGATGCCGCGCGGGCGGCCCACCTGCTGTTCGTCCACATCTTCGGCTCCCTCGCCCTGGAAGTCGCCGACGTGCGGCCGACGGTCCCGCTGCCGGCGGAGTCGGAACGGATCGCCAACCGCCAGTCCGCCTTCTCGGCGACGCCGTCCGACCGCTTCCCCCTCAGCGCCGCGGCGGCCACGACGATGGCCGGCTACATCTCCACCGAGCAGTACCTCTGGGGCCTTCGCCGGATCCTCGACGGCCTCACCGCGCGCGTGGGCGTCAACCCCGAAAAGCCCTGACTGCCCGAACGCACGGTATTCGCGCCGAGGGCCGGTCAGAAAATCAACAGTGAACAGTCCTCAGCACGTTCGCCGGCTCGTCCAGCCACAGGTGTTCGGCGTCCTCGGTCACCGTGAGCCCAAACCGTTCCCACCCCGGTCCGCCCCAGCCACGCCACTGCCCGTAGGCACGCTCGACTTCCGACCAGAGTCCCGTCGGTCCGCCACCTGGTCCAGCCAGGCCTTCGGGATTCGCGGCACCGCGCAGGTGGCGATGATCCGGTCGTACGGCCCGTGCTCCGGCCAGCCCTCGACCCCGTCGGCCACCGCCAAGTGCGGCCGACACCCAAACCCCGCCAGCCTTTCCCGGGCCGACTCCACCAGCCCCCGATCCACGTCCACCGAGTACACGCTGTCATCCCCCAGCCGATGCGCCAGCAACGCCGCGTTGTACCCGGTGCCCGTGCCGATCTCCAGCACCCGGTCCCCGTTCCGGACCGCCAACGCCTCCAGCATCCGCACCATCAGATCCGGCTTGGTGCTCGACGACACCGGCCTCCCGCCCTCGACCCGCGTCACCAGCGTCGTCGTCGAATACGCCAGCCCCCTCGCGTCGACCTCGACCCAGCCCCCGTCCGCCCCCTGCTCGTACGCCCTCGGCACCAACACATGCCGCGGCGTCCCCGCCACCGCCGCCGCCCACGCCGGATCCCGCAGGTCCCCGGCCTGCCTCAGCCGCTCGGCCAGCGCCGCCGCGCTCGCCTCCCACCCGGTGCCGATGGCGTTCTCCACGAACCCATCCTGGCCGAGCAGTTTTCCGAGGTCGAACCAGTCTTGGTGAACCAGGACTATTCTAGTTATTACTGGGTTCGTGAGGACTGTGCTGCCGGGCGGGGCGGGCGGCGCCTGGGGCCATGGGCGCAGGAGCTGGACGGCGCGGACGCGGTGGTGAATCTGGCGGGGCGCAGCGTGAGTTGCCGGTACACGGCCAAGAACCTGAAAGAGATGATGGACTCCCGCGGCGACTCCACGAAGGCGGTGGGCGATGGTCGGAAGCGGCGTTCGACCTGGTCGCTAGAAACTGACGGTAGGCGAGTTGACGGTGCCGGCGCCGGGTGTCTGCGGCGGACCGGGGGTGGGGCCGGGCGGCGCCGGGGTCTTGAGGGTGTTCACGGCCGCGTCGACCAACGCCTTGAGTGCCGCTTTGACGGCTGCCTCCGCTCCGGTCTCGAACAGCGCGCCGACCTGGACGCGCACCTTGTCGCGGTTGAGTCCGGTGACCTTCGCGATGTCCCCCGCGAGCTCCACGAAGTGCTGCTTGTCCAGCGCGCGGGCGAGCCAGGTGGAGAGCTGGCTGATCGCGGACGGGTCGGGCTTGCGGTCCGGAGGCAGCTGCCAGAAATCGGGGCCGAGCGTCGTTTTCGGACGGTCCGGCGGCAGTTCGGGCGTCACTTTTCCCCGCAACACAGCGGGCACGGGCGGAGGCGGCACGTTGGTCGGCAGGTCCGGGGTGGGCATCGGCAGGGGCACGGACACGGCGCGCCGGGTGACCGTGACCTCGACGCGGCGCAGACTCGGATCGTCCACGATCGGTCCCTCGGTCGGGGCGCCCAGTGAGTAGGCGTGGATCGCGGCCTTGGTGTCCTCGTCGATGAGGAACCGGCTGAGGAACTCGCGCGCGGCATCGGCCCGGCGCTGTCCGAGTGCCTGGTTCTCGCCCAGCTGGCCGCGCCGGTCCGCGGAGCCGACGATGGTGACGTAGCCGCCCAGGAGCGGGTGCGCGTTGAGATCGGCCGCGAGCACCATCAACATGGCCTTCTGCACCGGCCCGAGCTCGGCCGATCCGGTGTCGAAGTTCGGTACGGCCAGGTCCGGATCCGACGCGGGCACGTGGGGTTGCCGCACGACCTGACTGAGTTCGTGGGCGAGCACCCCCGGCTGGTTGCCGGCCGCGCCCACCACGGGAGCCTGGGCGGGCGCGGCCTGATTCGCCGGTTGCCGGTGGAAGAACGTCACAGTCTCGGATCGTGCGCCGACCACGTCACCGTGCCGTCACAGCAGCTCCAGGGCCAGTTCGGCGGCGACGTCGGCGTCGGAAGCGGTCCGGACGAGGCAGCTGTCGGGCACGCCGCCGGCCAGCTCGCCGAGCACGACGTGGGGGATGCCGGCCAGCAGGGCGAGCAGGTGCCCGTCGAGGTCGTCGGTGACGAGCGCGCCGCCCCCGCCGAGCACGGTCAGGGCGTGCTGGACATGGGCCTTGGCCAGCGGCACGAAGGTGGCGGACAGGGCCCGCCAGGTGCGGCGGGCGAACTCGGGGTCACGGGAGGCCCGCGACCGCAGCTCGGCGCTGGCCCGGGCGGCGACGACCTGCTTGGGGTTGTGGCCGAAGTCGGGAGAGCTCCACGAGACGACCCGGCTGGTGACGCCGACGGGCGGGGCGCCCTCGCCGCAGTGCCACAGCACGTCGACGTCCACGGCGCCGAGCCGCGGTAACGCCCCCAGGGCGAGGGCGAGAGGCGGCATCTTGAGGTCGAACAGCGGCACGACGGGCACGTCGACCGAGGCGAGCACACCGGCGTCGACGGGGGAGGACAGCAGCAGCGGCCCCTCGGCGGCCCGCACGGCTTCGGCGGACAGGGTCTCCGGCAGGCACTGGTACGCCACGCGCACGCCCAGCCGGCGCAGCGCGATGCGGGTGCCGAGCCAGCGGGCGGGGTCGCCGGGGGACGGCGTGTCGGGGAAGTGCACCAGCGAGACCCGGCGACCCTCGCCGAGGGCGGCGAGCAGGCCGTCGTCGATGGCCGTGTTCAGCGAGCGGAGCAGCGTGCTGTCGGGATGCGGCACCGACAGATCATGGCAGGCCGGCCGGTCACCTAGACTGGGAGGGGAGAAATCCACGCGCGTGCCCGAACCGCGGGTGGCTACCCTGAGAGATCAAACCCCGAGATCGAAACCCCGAGAATCACACGCTGCGAAATCGCATGGGATCGCCACCGGTGACTGCTGCCCACATCGACCTGCCCCAGCTGATGCTGCGCGACGAGCATCGGCTGCGTCGGCGTATCGACAGCGCGCGCAAGCTCCGTGACGAGGCCAAACGCCGCGCCGCCCTGGCCCAGATCGACGACGAGGTGCTGGCGGCGCAGGCCAGGCTGGCGGCGCGGGTGGCGGCGGTGCCGCGCATCAGCTACCCCGAGGAGCTGCCGGTCAGCCAGCGCCGCCAGGACATCCTGGACGTGATCCGGGACAACCAGGTGGTGATCGTGGCCGGCGAGACCGGCTCCGGCAAGACCACCCAGCTGCCCAAGATCTGCCTGGAGCTGGGCCGGGGCGTGCGCGGTGTGATCGGCCACACCCAGCCCAGGCGGCTGGCCGCCCGCACGGTGGCCGAGCGGGTGGCCGAGGAGCTGCGCACCGAGCTGGGCAAGGTGGTCGGCTACAAGGTCCGGTTCACCGACCAGGTCGGCGACGAGACGCTGGTCAAGCTGATGACCGACGGCATCCTGCTGGCCGAGATCCAGAGCGACCGGCTGCTGTCCCGCTACGACACGCTGATCATCGACGAGGCCCACGAGCGCAGCCTCAACATCGACTTCATCCTCGGCTACGTCAAGCAGCTGCTGCCGCGGCGGCCGGACCTCAAGGTGATCATCACCTCGGCCACCATCGACCCGGAGCGGTTCTCCCGGCACTTCGGCGACGCCCCGATCGTCGAGGTCTCCGGCCGCACGTACCCGGTGGAGACCCGCTACCGCCCGGTGATCGACCCGGAGGACCCGGACGCCGACCCGGACCGCGACCAGGTGCAGGCCATTCTCGACGCGGTGGACGAACTCCAGGCCGAGGGCCCGGGCGACATCCTGGTGTTCCTGTCCGGCGAGCGGGAGATCCGCGACACCGCCGACGCGCTGTCCAGGCAGGACCTGAGGAACACTGAGATCCTGCCGCTGTACGCCCGGCTGTCGGTCGGCGAGCAGCACCGGGTGTTCCAGCGCCACACCGGCCAGCGGGTCGTGCTGTCCACCAACGTCGCCGAGACCTCGCTCACGGTGCCCGGCATCAAGTACGTGATCGACCCGGGCAACGCCCGCATCTCCCGCTACAGCCACCGTCTCAAGGTGCAGCGGCTGCCGATCGAGCCGATCTCCCAGGCCTCGGCCAACCAGCGCAAGGGCCGCTGCGGCCGCGTCTCCGAGGGCATCTGCATCCGGCTGTACTCCGAAGAGGACTTCGAGAGCCGGCCGGAGTTCACCGACGCGGAGATCCTGCGCACCAACCTCGCCTCCGTCATCCTCCAGATGATCGCGGCCGGCCTCGGCGACATCGCGGCCTTCCCGTTCATCGACCCGCCGGACCGACGCAACATCAACGACGGCGTCGGCCTGCTGCAGGAGCTGGGCGCCCTCGAGAACGGCAAGCTGACCACCATCGGCCGCCGGCTCTCCCAGCTCCCGGTCGACCCGCGGCTGGCCCGGATGGTCGTGGCCGCCGAGGAGAACGGCTGCGTGCGCGAGGTCATGGTGATCGCCGCCGCACTGTCCATTCAGGACCCACGCGAGCGGCCGACCGAGCAACAGCAGCAGGCCCAGGAGCAGCACGCGCGCTTCCGCGACGCCGACAGCGACTTCATCGGCTTCCTGAACCTGTGGAACTACCTGCGGGAGCAGCAGAAGGAGCTGTCCTCCAACCAGTTCCGCAAGATGTGCCGGGCCGAGTTCCTGAACTACCTGCGGGTCCGCGAGTGGCAGGACATCTATGCCCAGCTGCGCCAGGTGGTCAAGGCCCAGGGCGTCTCCGTCAACGGCGGCGAGATCGACACCAAGGGCATCCACCTGTCGCTGCTGGCCGGCCTGCTTTCCCACCTGGGCATGAAGGACGTCATCACCAAGGGCGTGCCGCGCAAGGGCCCCGGCGAATACCTCGGGGCCCGCGGCGCGAAGTTCGCCATCTTCCCGGGCTCGGCCCTGTCCCGGCAGCAGCCGCAGTGGGTGATGGCCGCCGAACTGGTGGAGACGTCCCGGCTCTGGGCCCGGACCGTGGCCAAGATCGAGCCAGAGTGGGCCGAGAAGCTGGGCGCGCACCTGGTCAAGCGCAACTACAGCGAGCCGCACTGGGAAGCCAAGCAGGGCGCGGTGATCGCCGTCGAGAAGGTCACGCTGTACGGCCTGCCGATCGTGGCCGCGCGCCGGATCAACTACGGCCGCATCGACCCCGAGGTGAGCCGCGAGCTGTTCATCCGGCACGCGCTGGTGGACGGCGAGTGGCGCACCAGCCACCAGTTCTTCCACCACAACCGCCAGCTGCTCGACGACGTGGAGAAGCTGGAGGACCGGGTCCGCCGCCGCGACATCAAGGTCGACGACGAGACCCTGTTCGAGTTCTACGACAAGCGGGTCGGCGCCGAGGTGGTGTCGGTGCGGCACTTCGACACGTGGTGGAAGAAGACCCGCCGCGAGCAGCCCGACCTGCTCACGTTCGACCCGGACATGCTGGTCAACGACAGCGCCGGCGGCATCACCGAGGCCGACTACCCGGACCACTGGACGCAGGGCGGCGTGCAGCTGCCGCTGACCTACCGGTTCGAGCCGGGCCGCCGCGACGACGGCGTCACCGTCCGGGTGCCGCTGCCGGTGCTCGGCGAGGTCGACGGGGACGGCCTGGCCTGGCAGATCCCGGGCCTGCGGCTGGAGCTGGTGACGTCGCTGATCAAGTCGCTGCCCAAGCAGATCCGCCGCAACTTCGTGCCGGCCCCGACGTTCGCCAAGGCCGTGGTCGACCGGATCGGAGCCGACGACCGGCACGTGCTCGACGCCGTGGAGCGGGAGCTACGCACCCTGTCCGGGGTGACCGTCCCGCGCGAGGCCTGGCAGCTGGACCAGGTGCCCGAGCATCTGAAGACCACCTTCCACGTGGTCGACGAGCGGGACCGCACCCTGGCCGAGGGCAAGAACCTGGCGGCGATCAAGGAGGACCTGCGGGCCACCATGCGCGCCGCGCTGTCCGCCGCCCCCAACGACATCGAGCGCACCAGCGTCACCACCTGGGACTTCGGCGCGCTGCCGCGCACGCACCGGCAGGCCGTCGCCGGCTACGAGGTGACCACCTACCCGTCGCTGGTCGACCGCGGCGACCACGTGGACGTGAAACTGCTGGACAGCGCCGCCCAGCAGCGGGCGGCCATGGTCCTGGGCACGCGGCGGCTGCTGCTGCTCCAGCTGCCGTCCCCGGTGAAGCTGATCGTCCGCAGCCTGAGCAACGACGCGAAGCTGACGCTGAGCCGCAACCCGCACGGCGGCGTGCCGGCGCTGCTCGCCGACTGCGTCGCCACGGCCGTGGACAAGCTCGTCGCCGACGGCGGCGGCCCGGCGTTCGACCAGGCCGGCTTCGAGAAACTGCTGGTCCGGGCCCGTCAGGGCCTGAACGAGACGGCCCTGGAGGTGGTCAACGGGGTCCGCCGGGTGCTCAACGAGGCCCACGCAGCCGAGCGGCAGCTGGCGGCGGCCAAGTTCGCCCCGGACGCCTCGGTGGCCGACATCCGGGCCCAGATCAGGGGGCTGGTGCACGCCGACTTCGCCGCCGAGGTCGGCTACCAGCGGCTGCCGGACGTGGAGCGCTACCTGAAGGCGATCCAGCGGCGGCTGGACAAGCTGCCGGAGAACCCGCAGCGGGACATCCAGCGCACCGAGGAGATCGCCGAGATCACCGCCGAGTACCGGGCGCTGCTCGACGCGGTGCCGCCGGGCGAGCCGGTGGAGAAGCCGCTGCGCACCATCGGCTGGATGATCCAGGAGCTGCGGGTCAGCTACTTCGCGCAGACCCTGGGCACCGCCTATCCGGTCTCCGAGAAGCGGATCTACAAGGCGATGGACGAGCTGTGAGCGAGCCATCGAGCACTGCGCTTGTGGTCGCGGACGCGACGAGCGCCAGCGAGGAGGGTCTGTGAGCAACGCCTACGCCGGGCTGGGCGTCTAGCTGGTCGATGGATCAGTCGTTCGATGACTTCGTGCACTCCCACCAGCAGACGCTGGTCCGCTACGCCACGCTGCTGTCCGGTGGCCAGGGCGAGGCCGAGGACCTGGTGCAGGAGGTGCTGATCCGGGTCTACCCGCGCTGGGACACCCTGGACGGCTCCCGCTACGCCTACGTGCGGCGGGCCGTGACCAACGAGTTCCTGTCCTGGCGGCGGCGCTGGAGCACCCGGCACATCCGGCCGACGGCCGAGGTCCCCGAGGGACAGGTCGAGCTGGGCTGGTCCGAGCCCGACGAGCGCCTGGCCCTTGAGCTGGGGAAACTGCCCCGGCAGCAACGAGCGGCGGTCGTGCTGCGTTATTACGAGGACCTCACCGACGCGGAGATCGCCTCGCTGATGGGGGTCCGCGAGGCTTCCGTGCGGGCCCACGTCAGCCGGGGGTTGGCGGCGCTGCGGTCGGTGCTGGGGTCGTCGGAGCGAGTCAGGGGGCGGGGCCATGAGTGACGAGGAGGACGAGCTGCGGCGGATGCTCGCGGCTCGGGCCGACCGAGTGCACTCGACGCTGTCCGGGCCGGCGATCCGGGCCCGGGCGCAGGCCCGCCGGCCGCTTCGCCGCTACGCGCCGGTGCTGACGGCCGCCGCCGTGCTGGCCGTGGTGGTGGTCAGCCTGGTGCTGCTGCAACGGGGCGGGCCGCAGCCGGTTCAGCTGCCGCCGGCCGCCCCCGTGACCACGTCGCCGGAGGTCACCAGCACGGCGCCGCCGCCGGTGCTCACCTCGCCGGCGCCGACGACCACCACCAAGCACTCGCAGGTGAGCAGCACGCCGATGAGCACGACCGCGGTGACAACCTCCTCGCGCTGAGAACTTTTTCGGGGTTGGTGCAACAGATCCGGCCTGGGCCGCATGGAAGTGGTGTCAGACCCGATCACCGAGAGGACACCCCCATGCGTATCCCCGCTGTGCTGCGGTCCCGCCGGACCATCGTCGCGACGGCGGTCGCCGTCGGCGTCCTGAGTGCCGGCACGGTCGCCATGGCGGCGACCTCGGCCGCCGGCGGCACGCCGGAGCCGACCACGACCACCAAGCCCGTCCCGGTGTCGCCGACCGTCACCACGTCGCCGCTCCCGACCACGGTCGTCCCGCCGACGTCGTCGCCGATCGAGACCACGAAGTCGGCCCCGCAGACCACAGTCTCCGCTCCGGAGACGACGAAGTCGGGCCCGCAGACCACGGTCTCGGCTCCGCAGACGACGGTGTCCGCGCCGGAGACCACAGCGACCACGAAGTCCGCGCCGCAGTCGACGCCGGCCTACCCGACGACGACCGTCAAGCACCACTAGCCGAAGCTCCGGACGGCCCCGGCCTCCCAGCCGGGGTCGCCGGTCTCGGCGAACCGCACCCAGGCCGCGTTCATCTCCGCGGCCAGCTCCCGAGGCGCGTTCGGGCCGACAAACGCTTGCGCCACGGCCAGGTTGTCGAACACGAACGGCAGCTCCAGGCCGTGGCACGCGCCGAGCCGCCCGTCGAACAGCGGCGACCGCCAGTCGAAGCGGTACTGGAACGCCCGGCCGGGATGCTGCTCGGCCAGCCGCCGCGCGCCGCCGGCGAACACCAGGTCGGTCATGGCGGCGACAAAAACCTCGGCGGTCGGCTTCTCGCCCAGCCCGAACGTCGTCAGCACCTCGGCCGCGTCCGGCCTCGACGCGCCGAGGATCGCGACCGCCTGCTCGTCGGTGATGACGTCGAGCAGCCCCCTCGGCACGAAGTAGAGCCGCATCTCCTCGGCGTTGCTGCCGGCGATCAGGTCCACATCGGAGTCCGGTCGCTCCCGGGGATGCGCCGGCAGCACGTCGTCGCCGAACACCGGCAGGAACGGCGCCAGCCCGTAGCCCGGATCGAAACCGTTGGCATCACGCAGATCCAGCGTCTGACCGGGCGTGGTGATCTCTGTCTGCACGTCGGTCAGCTGCCGCGTGGACAGCGCGCGGAACGCCTCGGCCGTCGCCGGCACGCCCAGCTTCTCGGCGACCCGTTCCGCCACCGTGCCGGCCAGCTCGGTCGTGCGGATCATGTCCGGGTGCCCGGACTCCACGATCGCCCGCCGGAACAGGCCGCGGGCCAGGGGAGAACTGAGCAGGCAGGCGATGGAGATGCCGCCGGCCGACTCGCCGAACACCGTGATGTTGTCCGCGCTGCCGCCGAAAGCCGCCGCGTTGTCGCGCACCCAGTGCAGCGCCGCCAGCTGGTCGCGCAGGCCGATGTTGGTGTCGCCGCCGGCCAGCGGCAGGAAACCGTCGATGCCGAGCCGGTAGTTGATGGTCACCAGCACCACGCCGCGCCGGGCGAACGCCGCCCCGTCGTAGACCGGGGCCGAGCCGGTGCCGTAGATGAACGCCCCGCCGTGGATGAACACCATCACCGGCAGCGAGCCCACCGACGGATCGGGGGAGTGCACGTCGACGGTGAGGTACTCGCCGCCCTGCGGCTGCGGCACGGACAGCAGGGCGCCCAGGTCCAGGCCCGGCAGCTTGCGGATGACCTGCGGCGCGATCGGGCCCGGCCGGGTCGCGTCCCGCTCACCGTCCCAAGTGGACGGTTGTGGTGCGGCGAACCGCCGCTCGCCCTCGGGCGCGGCGGCGTAGGGCACGCCCAGGAAGCGGTGGATGCCGTCGACGACCTCGCCGCGAACCCGGCCGGAGGTGGTGCTGATCACGGTCACGACGCGAAAACCTTCCCTGGGTTGAGAATTCCGTGCGGATCGAGCGCGTTCTTCACCGCCCGGTGCATGTCCAGCACCGCCGGGCTCAGCTCCTTCACCAGCCCCTCCCGTTTGAGCAGGCCCACACCGTGCTCGGCGGTGACGGTGCCGCCCAGCGCCAACGCGTCGTTGATGATGTCCGTGAACGCCGCCTCGGCGCGCTGCCGGGCGCTCTCGTCGGCCAGCGGCGTGATCAGCAGCGGGTGCAGGTTGCCGTCGCCGACGTGGGCCAGGTTGGCGATCAGGATGTCGTGCCGCTCGGCGGTCGCCTCGATCCGGCCCAGCATCTCGCTGATCTTGTTCGTCGGCACGCAGATGTCCTCGGTGAGCACCGGCCCCAGCCGCTCCAGCGCCGGATAGGCCAGCCGGCGGGCCGAGAACAGGGCGTCGGCCTCCTCCTGGTCGGTGGACATCGCCGCCCAGGTCGCGCCGGCCTGCTCGAAACAGGCCAGCATGGCCGCCGCCTCCTCCTCGCCCGGCGTGTCGGTGCGGCCCAGCAGCACCACGTCCGCCTCGGCCGACAGGCCCATGTTCTTCCACGCGTCGACCGCCCGCAGGCAGTGCCGGTCGACCAGCTCCAGCGCCGAGGGCACCACCCCGGCCGCGGCCACCGCCGCCGCGGCCTCGCCGGCGGCCACGATCGAGTCGAAGTAGCCGGCCACGGTGCGTTCCGGGGCGCGTTTCGTGCGCAGCCGCACGGTGATCTCCGTGATCACGCCGAGCGTGCCCTCGGAGCCGACCATCAGCCCGGTCAGGTCGTAGCCGGCGACGCCCTTGTGGGTGCGGCGGCCCAGCCGGACGATCTCGCCCGTGCCGGTCACGACCTCCATGCCGAGCACGTAGTCCCGGGTCACGCCGTACTTCACACAGCACACGCCGCCGGCATTGGTGGCGGTGTTGCCGCCGATCGTCGACCACGGCGAGCTGGCCGGATCCGGCGGATACCACAGGTTCTGCTCGGCGCACGCCGCCCGCAGGTCGTCGTTGACGACACCCGGCTCGACCACGGCCAGCCGCTCCACCGGGTCGATCTCCTTGATGGTGTTGAGCTGGTCCATGGCCAGCAGCACGCAGCCCTCGACCGCGTTCGCCCCGCCCGACAGCCCCGTGCCCGCGCCTCGCGTGACCAGCGGTGCTTTGTGCTTGATGCACTGCTGAACCACCGCTTGCACGTCCTGCGCGCCGCGCGGGCGCACCATCGCCGCCGGCAGCGTGTGCGGGGCCCATTCCGCCTCGTCGTGGGCGTACGCGCGGAGCACGTCCGGATCAGTCACCACGCGGTCCGGCGGCAGCACTGTGAGCAGGTCGTCGATCAGCACGCCATTCACCGTAGTCGCACGAGGGACCGGTCGAGGTCCTTGATTGTGTTGGCTCCGACCAGCCGCATCGTGCGCGCCAGCTCCTCGTGCAGGATGGCGATCGCCCTGGCCACCCCGGCCTGCCCGCCGGCCATCAGCCCGTACAGGTAGGGCCGCCCGATCAGGCAGGCTTTCGCGCCCAGACCGACCGCCGCCGCGATGTCGGCGCCCGTGCGGACGCCGCCGTCGACGTAGACCTCGGTCCGGTCGCCGACGGCGTCCGCCACCGCCGGCACCAGCTCCAGCGGCGCCGGGCCGCGGTCCAGTTGCCGGCCGCCGTGGTTGGACAGCACCAGGGCGTCGGCGCCCGACTCGGCCGCCCGCTGGGCGTCGCGCAGGCTCTGGATGCCCTTGACCACCAGCGGGCCGTCCCAGACTTCCCGCAGCCAGGCCAGATCCGCCCACGTGAGGTTCCGGTCGAACATCTTCTCGCCGACGTCCGAGGGGGCCATCGAGCCGTCGCCGTCGATCGCCGCGAAGCGGAGCGGCTCGGTGGTGAGCAGGTTCCACCACCATCTGGGCTTCGTCGCGCCGTCGACGAAGGTCTTCAGGCCCAGGCGGGGCGGCAGCGTCAGGCCGTTGCGGACGTCCCGGACCCGGTTGCCCGGGACCGGGGTGTCCACCGTCAGCACCAACGCCTTGAAGCCGGCAGTCTGGGCCCGGCCGATCAGGTCCTTGGTGAAACCCCGGTCCCGCCACACGTAGAGCTGGAACCAGAGGTTGTCGCCCCTGAGGTCCTCCGGCGCCGTTGTGCCCATTGTGGACAGTGTGTAGGGGATGCCGGCTTGTGTTGCGGCGCTTGCCACTGCCGGCTCGCCGACGTGGTGCATCATCCGCGTGTAGCCGGTCGGGGCGAGGATCAGCGGGAGCGTTGTCCGCTCACCGAGGATCGTCGTCGCCGTGTCGGCCTCGCCGCCGACCAGGACCTGCGGGCTGAACTCGACCCGTTCGAACGCGGAACGGTTGCGCCGCAGGCTGATCTCGTCGTCCGCGCCGCCCTCCACGTAGTCGAGCACCGCCTTGGGCACCCGCTTGCGGGCCGCTGCCCTGAGATCGTGGAGCGTGTGTGCCCGCTTGACGGGATCCAGCTCCAGGCCGCGGGGCTGCAACAGGGGCCGGAGTTCCCGCCAGCGGGGCACACGTCGCGTCATGCCTGCCAGTCAAGCACCGTGCGCCAGGCCTTTTCCAGCTCCTCAGGGGCGAAATCCGTGCTGCGCCAGGCGATCACGAAGTCCGGGCGGACCAGCGTCGCCCCTTCGGGCGAGATGCCGTACGCCTGGAAGAACTCCGGCTCGTCGAGCACGTGCGCCTCGATCGGCAGTGTGGTGTCCTGGTATTTCGGATTTCCTGTCAGCAGAACAAATCCGCGGCCCAGCAGGTCGGTCGTGGATCCGTTGGGAAGCTTGACGTACGGGGCGCGCACTCCCGGCCGGCCGGTCGGCTGCGCGGGGTCCTCCCACAGCTCGCCCGGGTCGCCCGGCTCGGCCACGATCGCCCCGCCGAGCTGCCGGTAACCGAAGAACAGGGCGCTCACCGGCTCCACCGGCTCGGGCAGCGTCGGATCGTCGGCCAGGTCCGCGCGGCCGCGCTGGGTGAACAGCAGGAACTGCTGGTCGGCCAGGATCTTCGAGTACGGCCGGCGCTCCGGGTCGTGGCTGGCCAGCAGGCCCGGGCCGGCCTCGCCCTTGGTGACCATGGCCAGCTTCCAGGCGATGCTGAAGCCGTCCATGATCGCCGTGTTGCCGCCGAAGGCGCCGGTCGGCGGCATCATCCGGGCCGCGTCCCCGACCAGGAAGACCCGACCTTCGCGGAAGCGCTCGGCCACGCCGTGCGACGTCTGCGACCGGCCGTGCGGCAGGTCCAGGACCGTCGGCTCCAGATCCGGGATGCCCGTCGCCGTGCGGATGATCCGCACCCAGTCCACCGCCTCGTCCGTCTTCGCCACGCCCACCGCGAACCGATCCGGCACGTCCGTGCTGACCAGCACGCCGCCGCCGCCCGGCAGCTCCGGGTTGCGCAGGTAGCACAGGAAGTCGCTGTCCGGGATGTCCGTCTCGAACAGCGCGCCCGTCCCCTCGCCGAGCACGCCCCGTCCGATCAGCTCGATGCCCAGCTGGCTGCGGATCGGGCTCCGATGGCCGTCCGCCGCCACGATGTAGTCGACCTCGAGTGTTTGCTCCTCGCCGGTCGCGAGGTCCCGTAGTTTTGTTGTGATCCCGTTGTCGTGCTGCTCGAACGACACCAGCTCCGTGTTGAACCGCAGGTCGGCGCCCAGCTCGCGGGCCCGGTCGGCCAGGATTGGCTCCATCCGCTCCTGGCTCGCGTCCGCCCAGCCCGCCTGCGACAGTGCGCTGAAGTCCGGCGACTCCGTCAGGATCTCGTGCAGCACCAGGCCCCGCAGCGACTGCGCCAGCGTGATCCGGAACTTCCCGGCCGGCGGCGAGGCCGCCGTGACCCGCTCGTCCACGCCCGCCACCCGCAGCGCCTCCATGACGTGCGGGAACTGGCCCCTGGCCTTCGGGTGCACCGACGTTGTCGGGTGCCTCTCCACCAGCAGCGGCGGGGCCCCGTGCAGGGCCATGTACATCGCTGTGGACAGCCCCGACAGGCCGCCTCCGACCACCAACACCGTCATTCTTCCTCCCCCTCTTCGGACCTTCGAACATCGTTCGCTCTGACGTACACCGTTTGTAGTCGCGAACATCGTTCGTGTCAACTAGAGTGGGGGCCGTGCCGCTTCCGGAACCCCCATGGCGCAAGCCCGTGCGCCAGCAGCTCAGCCGCGAGCTGATCGTCGACACCGCGCTGGAGATCCTCGACCGGGAAGGCATGGCCGCGCTCAGCATGCGCCGGATCGCCACCGAACTCGGCACCGGCGCCGCTTCCCTCTACGCGCACGTCAGCAACAAGGAGGAGCTTCAGGAGCTGCTGCTGGAACGGGTCCTCTCCCAGGTCCCGCACCCGGTCCCCGACCCTGGTCGTTGGGCCGCTCAACTCCGTGAGCTCTGCTCTCAAACCGTGCGGGCCCTCACCGCCCACAACGGCATCGCCATGGTCGCCCTCGCCACCATCATCCCCACCGGCGAGGCCTCCTTCGACCAGGCCGAGGCCTTCCTGGGTCTGTTGAAGGCTTCCGGCCTGTCCGATGCCCATGTCGCCGTCGCCTTCGACGTCCTCAGCCTCTACTGCACCGCCTACGCCGTCGAAACCGACGCCATCCGCAGCGGCGCGTTCTCCGAAGCCCAGATCCTCGAACGCACCCGGCAGCTGGGGGAGTACATGGCGGCGCTGCCAGCTGACCGGTTCCCTGCTCTGCTGGCCCTCGGGCCCCTCCTCGGCTCCGGCACGCCTGAGGCCCGGTTTGGGGCGGCCATCGATCTCGTCCTGGCTGGCATTGAAACCCTGGCGGCACGGTCGGGGGAATGAGGGAGGGCTTGTCCTTTCCCGTCCCGCCCTTCCTGGCCCGCTCCTCAGTTGCCCTGAAGCATCCGAAGGCCGGCCAAGGCCAGAGCCGCCAGCGCGAAGGCGGACAGGGCGGCCACCGGAAAACCACCATGGGGGCCGGAAGTGTCCACGGCCCAGCCGGTCAAGGCCGACGCGGCGGCAGAGCCGGCGGCACTGGCGGAGCTGAGCCAGACGAAGGCCTGGGTGAGCACGGCGCGGTGGACGGTGGCCTCGGCCAACACGGAGCAGAGGACGATGATCAGAGGGACGGCCAGGCCGGTCACGGCGACGGCAAAGCCCAGTACCAGAGCGGAACCGGCGACTAGTGACAGTAGGCAGCCGAGCGCCAGGACAACCGCGGCCAGCACCAGTTGCACCCGGTGGGCGGGACGCCAGCGGCGGAGGCCGTACAGCCAGCCGGACAGGAGGCTGGCGGAGCTGGAGATGAGGAACAAAGCGGTGCTGTGAGCGGAAATGAAGGCGGTGACCGAGATGAGCATCGAGCCGAAGAAGGCGCCGAGGGCGAGGTTGACGCTGGCGAGGAGGGCGAATCGGGGGTGTAGGAGGGAACGGCCGCGGCGATGGCGTGCGGCCCGCCTTCCCTAGCCACCGCAACGGCTCTGGTCCGGGATCGTGTCGCTGGGGCTAGACTCGGCCGGTGGAAGAGCAACTGCCGGGCGGTGGCGTCGAGTTGTCGCCCGCCGAGATCGACGCCCTTGACGCCCGGTGGTCGTCCTGCTGGAGTCCGGAGGAGATCACCCGGCGCCTGGCCGGCGTCGACACGCCCTGGTGCGTGGCCGCCGGCTGGGCGCTGGATCTGTTTCGTGGCCGGCAGACCCGGGCGCACGGGGACCTGGAGATCGCGATTCCGGCCGCGCGGTTCCCCGAGGTTCGCGACCGTTTTCCCGGATATGTCTTCGATGCCGTCAGCAGCGGCCGGATCTGGGAGAACGCCGCCGAGGACGTGCTGGCCGCCACCCACCAGACGTGGCTCCGCGATCCGGCGACCGACAACTACCTGGTCGACGTGTTCCGCGAGCCGCACGACGGCGCCACCTGGATCTGCCGCCGGGACGAGACGATTCGCCTGCCCTACAACGACATCATCCACCACACCGCGGAAGGCGTCCCCTATCTGGCGCCGGAACTGGTGCTGTTGTTCAAGGCCAAGCACGCCCGCCCGAAGGACCAGGCCGACTTCGACGGCACCGTCCCGCACCTGGCCCCGGCCCAACGCGAGAACCTGGCCGGGCTCATTGCCCGTGTGCACCCGGGCCATCCCTGGCTGGCCGACCTGTGACCAATGGCAGTTGCGCGGGGCGGGGGTGCGCTGTCATGATCGTGGCATGTCTGATGGAAAGGGCGTGTTCGCCCAGGCGCGTTGAGGCGCCACCCGCGGCGTGAGTACCGCCGCATCGATTTTTGCCAAGCATGGCCCGACATTCTCCAGCTCCGTGCGGAGTGGCTCGGGCATGGGCTGAGCACGGCCGGCGCGGACCGGCCGGCGGCCGAGGAGGCCATCGCCAGGCTGTACGCCCTGCTGGGCCAGCCACCGCCGGAGTTCGTCTGGATCGCGTCGCCGGGCGCGGTCGGCACGGTGCTCGAACCCTCGACGGTCCTGTTGCGGTCCGACGGGCAGTGGCCGTTGGAGAGCCAGCTGGCCTCAATAGTTTCCGTTCTGCGCCAACGTTTTGACGCGTACCTGACCCATCGGGAAAAGGCTGTGGTGGGCGGCGGGGTGCGCAAGGCGCTGGGCGAGTCGGTGCGCACGGCGGTGGCCCAGCGAATACAAGCCGAGCTGACGACCGGGCACGGCCTCTACTGGTACGGCCAGCAGGACGCCGACTGGGTGGCGTATTACCAGGTGTTCCAACGGATATCCGGCGTCCCGTTCGCCCTGGCGGACGTCGAGCAGCTGGAGCTGTGGGCGGCGATCGCCCGTTCCTGTGGCTGGTGGTGGCCCCGGGAGGACCGCTGCGTGATCGCGGAGCGGCCGCTGGCGATCAAGACCGAGAGTGTCGGCGACCAGCTACGGCTGCACGACGACAGCGGGCCGGCGGTGGTCTACCCGGACGGCTGGTCGGTCCACTGCTGGCACGGAACCCATGTGCCGGACTGGGTGATAGCGAATCCGACCGTCGAGGCGATCGCGGCCGAGACGAACATCGAGGTGCGCCGCTGCGCCATCGAGAAGCTGGGCTGGCCGGGCTACATCCAGCAGGCCGGCCTGCGGCTGCTCGGCCAGGCGCCGGATCCCGGCAACCCCGGCGGCAACCTGCGCCTGTACGAAGATCGGCCGGGAGAGAACCGAATCCTGTTGGCCGTCAACGGTTCCGTCGAAAGGGACGGCACGCGCCGCCGGTACGGGCTGCGGGTGCCGCCGTGGTTCTCCGATCCCGTCGATGCCGCCGGCTGGTCCTACGGCCTGACCGGCGCCCAGTACTCGCGGCTGCTGCGCCGCACCTGAACCTCCTATCTCCCAAGGTGATCACCATGAAACTGGCTGAACTGCTGAACTGGTCCGGACTCGACGTGCTGGACCACCTGGAACGAGAGGTGACCGTCCCGGTTGTGGACGGCATTCAGGCCCAGGGCGACCTGATCGTCATCCCGCTGAGCCTGCTCGGCGCGGTCGACACGTGGGGGCGCGACTACTGGCTGCCGGTGCCGGCCGACGGCGTGGAGCTCGTGCGCGGCGAGGGCGGCAACAACCCGCACACGCTGGTCGCGGACACCGGAACCTGCCGATGGAGCACCAACTTCCGCGACCGCACCGGTCTGGGCGTCGCGGTCTTCGAGAACACCGAACCCGCCTATCTGGTACACCCCGAGCACGGCGGCAGCGGCGTCGCCCCCGGAAGCTGGCTGGTCCGCCGGCAACAGGAACGCGGCGTCGGCCTTCGGGGAAACGTCGTGGTCTGCGACTGAGTCACGGCCGGCCCGCGATCTACCCCACCTTGGCTCCGGCTACGGCGAATCCACTTCCCGGCAACCATCGGCCTCGTCAGCGCCGGCGGGCGCGCCGCCTCCGTCTGATTGCCATGGCCAGGAATGCCCCCGTGAGAAGGGCCAGCGCGGTTGCGCCAATGGTGACCGGCGAAGGAGTTGACCGTGCGTGCGAAGTGCAGTCCGGAACGTCGTGCGCGGGCGCCGTGTAAGGCCACTGGGGTGTCCAGCCGAGTGCCTTGCCCGGCTGGGCCGGGTCGGCCACCAGGTACCAGCCGTAGCGCGGTATCCCGGCGGTGTCGTAGACGTTGTCGGCGTTGACCGAGCAGAGCACCGAGATTCCAGCCTTCGGGGCGAACGGAGTGGACAGCTGCGGTGTTTGTGCCCGCCAACACGGTTTCTGCCGGAGAATCGTGTAATCGGCCATCCCCTCCTTGGCTCGGACTTGCTGCGGTGAGGCCGTCGTTTCGGCTCCGGGCCAGGTCAGCGTCAGACATTGCTCGGGGTCGACGTACTTGCCGGTGCCCGCGCCGGTGGGCTCCTGGTGGGGGAAGAGATACGGAACGAGCGCGACCATCGCGGCGATCACTGTGACCATCGCTGACACCATCACGCCCGGGTCCCGGTACCACCGGCGGGACGTCACGTGGTGGATGGTCACGTTGCCGTGGATGTCGCCGGCCTGCACGGCCGGGCCGTCGACACGCGCCGCCTCGTTGCGCACCCGATCGGCGCTGTCACCCTGAATTGGATCCGTTTCACCCATGGCTCTGCGCCTCGCCGTGAGGTGGCACGGGAACAGGACTGCTGGTTCCCCACAGGGTGCACCGGCGCTTGCCGTTGCGTTCCATACACGCCCGCACCTGGGAGTGCCGGTCAGCGGCGATCATCGGGGTCGACACGTACTGCTCGGTGAAGGCGTCGTCGACAACCGTGGCCGTCTCGGTCCGATCGTCATGGTCGATCACCAGCACCCGGTCGCCGACCGCTGAGTGGGAGATCCGGGCCCATGCCGCCCCGCACTGGCCGCTGATCCGCAGCTCCAGGTACGCCGGTCCAACCTGCAGCCCCGCGAACGACACTGCGTCTACGTCGCATGCCGCGGCGTATGGATCGTGGCCTGTGCACTGGGCACCGCGGCAGCCGATGGTGTAAGTGGACGAGTTCGACGAGACCGGAGTGCTTTCAATGCCTGGGAGGGAAAAGGTCAGCGCCGCCACCACAACGATGGATGGCGCCAACGTGGCGAGCGCCCAGCCCCGAGGGCCGAGACGGTGACGGAGGGATGGGGGAGGCGGTGCTGGAACCCCCTGTTCGATGGCCGCGGTCTGGGGCTTGGCGTCGTGCCTGGTCCAACGGGTCTGGGCCCGCTCCCACAACGCCAGCGGTCGCCCGGCAGGCTCTCCCACCAGCTGCACCAACGCGGCCACAGCCTGCCGGGGCGGCAGCGTCTTGCCGTTGAGGCAGCGTTCCCACGAGGACCTGCTGTAAGAAGTCTTCCGCGCCAGCTCCGCCCTACTGATCCCGACCTGGTCCTTCAGTTCTCGCAGTCGGTCGACCAGGTCCCGCACCTGCGGCGCGACATCCGCAGGAAGCGGTTTCCATCGAGTCATCTGACCCCATCCGCCAAGTTGACTACACAAATCGTCGCCTGCTTGCCCGCCGAGATCTCCCTCGATTGCGGGACAAGGAAGCCGATTCAGCCATTCGGAACCGCGCCGACTCGGTCCGCCGTCCCGCAGGCGCGTCAGCGCTTCGATTGTCTCCGCAGGTCAGCGCGTGGGGCGTGCCGTGCTGGACCGCCCTGCCCGGCTGGCCTGGCGCCGTTTGCCCACGGCCGAACAGGATGGAATCGGCGGTGCGGCCCAACCCCGCGCCGTCCCACCTCCCGGAAAGAAACGACACAAGTCGCCCCCTTGGTGGGGTCGACAACAGATAAGGGGAATCCGGATGACGCACATTTCAAGGAAGCTCGGGATGGCGCTGGGCACCGTGGCTTTGGCCGGCGCCGCCTCCGTCGGCTCATTCACGGCAGCCGCGCCGGCATCGGCGCAGTCCCTGGGCGCCGCGCAGCCCAAGCCGGCGACGGTCCAGAGCTGCTACGGAGACGCGGTCGACTACACCAGCTACCCGGGAGGGAACAGCAGCACCAATTCCTACTGGCTCTGTGCTCCCCGGCGCTGACTTCTACGTCCAGTTCAAGGGAGCAGCCGTCAACATGGGCAAGCTCGCCTACTGAGCACGCCCCGCCGAGAGGCCGCCGGTCAGACTGTGGCAGCAGCCTGACCGGTGGCGCGTCACCACCGCCTGGCGATCCACTCGGTGATCAGCTCGGCCAGCACGGACATCGGCACCGGGCCCTCGCCCAGCACGGCCTCGTGGAAGTCGCGGATGTCGAAGCGGTCGCCGAGCTCGGACTCAGCGAGCCGGCGTAGGCGCTGGATTTCCAGGCGTCCCACCATGTACGCCAGCACCTGGCCGGGGGCGGCCAGGTAACGGTCCACTTCGGACACGACGTGGTGCGGGGCCATCGGGGTGTTGGCCAGCAGGTAGTCGATGGCCTGCTGGCGGGACCAGCCGCGAGCGTGCAGGCCGGTGTCGACGACGAGACGCCCGGCCCGGGTGGAGTCCATCATCAGCATGCCGAGGCGGTCCAGGTCGGTGGAGTAGAGGCCCATCTCGTCGGCGAGGCGTTCGGTGTACAGGGCCCAGCCCTCGCGGTACGCGGTGACGGCGGCGGTCCGGCGGAGCATGGGCAGCGAGGTGCGGGACTCGGCGCGGGTGACCTCGAAGTGGTGCCCGGGAACGCCTTCGTGGAACGACGTGACTTCGGTCTTGTGGCGGGCGGCCTCGTGCGGCACGGCAGTGTTGACGTAGTAGGTGCCGGGCCGGGAGCCGTCGAGGGTGCCGTGCCGGTAGGCCGGCGGCGTGGAGGCCGGGGTGCCCGGGGGATAGGGCGCCACCTCGCAGGCGACCGGCGGCAGCTGATGGAACCAGGCGGGGGCGGCAGCCTCGGCCCGGCGCACGGTGGCCTCGGCGGCGGCGACCATCTCGTCGCCGTCGGACCACCGCAGGGCCGGGTCCTCTCGCAGTCGGCGGAAGATCTCGGCCAGGTCGTCGGTGCCGAAGACGGACCGGCCGAGCGGCACGTACTCCTCGGCCAGGCCGGCGATCACGTCGAGCCCGATCTGGTGCAGCTCGTCGGGCGTCAACGACGTGGTGGTGTGGGCGCGCACGGCTGCGGCGTAGCGGCGGTCGCCGTCGGGCAGCCAGCAGACGCCGCCGTGCTCAGGGTCCCGGCCGTGCGGCAGCAGCTCGGTGGCCAGGAAGTCCCGGTACGCCGCGATGGCCGGGGCCACCGCGTCCACCACCACGGGTCGGCACGCCTCCGACTTGACGTAGGCGTCCACACCGGACAGACGGGCGTCGAGGTTCTCGATCGCCTGCCGGACGAGATGGGCGATGGGGGTGAGCCCGTCGGCCAGGCCGTCCCGCTGCCGCTGGGCGATGGCGGCGAGCGCCGCGGGCACGGCGGCAAGCCGCTTGGGCAGGTCGTCGGTCACGGGCACGTCGGTCAAAGAGGTGAGCAACCCGGCCGCCGGAGTGAGGAACAGGCCGCTGACCGTGAACTCGATCCAGCGGCCCTCGATCCGCCCGAGCTGCACCCCGGCCTCGTGCTCGATGGTCCGTTTGGTGATCCGGTCGGCGCGGCTCAGGCCCTCGTCGGGTACGGCCCGAGCCCGCGCGGCCAGCCCCTCGACCGCGGCGGCGAACCGCTGGTCGGCGGCCCGGCTATAGTCGGTGAGCCGGTCGTCGTGGCCGGGCAGGCCCATGAAGCTGGCGCCCAGCGGGTTGCGGTCCAGCAGCAGGTCGAACAGCTCGTCGGCCAGGTCGATGACCACTGACATGCGATCCCCCAGGTGCGATTGGGGGAATTGCCTGTACCATCGGACGTCTCGGTTCCCCCGACGGCGACCCTACCGGGGCCGCGCGGAGCCGGTGGGCAGGACCGATCGCCGCAGACACCCTTGCTCGCGGCTCGGACGGACCCCCGGATCGGTCGCCGACTGGACGAGGGCCCCAATGGCGTGGACGCACCGCCGCACGTAACCCTGTGACCTGGGGATTCGATACATCAGGCGAGGCCCGATACACCAAGATCCGCCCCAGCGGCGGATCTGTCACCCCAAGGGAGGTTAGGCATGGCTAACCTTCTAGAGAACCCCTATAAACCAACACGAAGATCCCTAAACTTGGTTGAGTCCAGGGAAGTGCTCAGGCACAGTGATGTTGGCCACAACGAAGTGGAGTCAGTGAAGGAACCCGACGACATGAGATCTGGGGAGTGACACAGATGGGACGTCTGGACATCGACGACAGCCCTCGCACCTGGAGCTGGAACTGGGGCGAGGACGAGGGTGAAGGCCAGCCGCAGCTGCCGCAGCAGAGCCTGGTCTGGGACGCCGACCGCGAGGACGGCTACGAGCCGCAGATCATGCGCGGCTTCGAGTAGCGGACTAGCGGAAGCGCCTGCTGGATTCCCGGACCACGAGCTCCGGGGAGAACACCACGTGATGATGGACGTGCTCCTGCGGTGACTGGGTCTCACCCAGCACCAGTTCGGCCGCGCGTCGACCGAGCAGCCGGCTCGGCTGGCGCACGGAGGTCAGGGGCACTGCGGCGGCCGCCGCGAAGTCGATGTCGTCGTACCCGACGATAGCGAGTTCTCCGGGCACGCGCACACCTGCGCGGACCATCACCTGGAGCACGCCGAGCGCAAGCAGGTCGTTGGCGCAGAACACCGCGTCCGGCCTGCGCGTCCCGGCCAGCACCCGCTCTCCGGCATTGCGGCCGGAGACCACGTTCATCGCGGTCACCTCGATGACCCGCAGCCCCTCGGGGTCCCGCCCGGCCGCCACGAGCGCGTCGCGCGCCCCGTCCAGGCGCTGCCGGCACTGCGCGATGGACAGCGGGCCCGTGATCATCGCCAGCTCACGGTGCCCCTCGGCGAGCAGATGGTTGATCGCCAGCGTGCCGCCGTGGCGGTGGTCCACCGACACCGAGCAGGTGTCCTCCACGTCGGCGTGCTGGTCCAGCAGGACCACGGACACGCCGCGCTCCCGCAGCCGCCGCACCGGCTCGGGCGCCGACTCGACCGGCGTGATCAGCACGCCGTGCACGCGCTGCTCGGCCAGCAGCTGGAGGTGCCGGTCCTGCCGCTGCTCGGACTCGTCGCTGTTGCACAGGATGACCACGTGCCCGGCGTCGCTCGCGGCGTCCTCGGCGCCGCGGGCCACGTCGGTGAAGAACGGGTTGGACACGTCCGGCACGATCAGCCCGATCGCCCGCGCGGTGCCGGTGCGCAGCTGCCGCGCCGACTCGTTGCGCACGAAGCCGAGGGCCTCGATCGCCGCCAGCACCTTGTGCCGGGTATCGTCGGCGACGACGTCGGGCCGGTTGAGCACGTTGGACACCGTGCCGACGGAGACGCCGGCGCGGGCCGCGACGTCCTTGATGCTGACCGGCACTCTTTCCCCTTTGGGCTCGAATCGTTTCAATCAGGGTAACCCCTGGTCAAGCGTGTGACACTTGACACCTTCGGGTGCCACGGGCACGCTTCCTGCGGTGTCGGGTTGAAACGATTTTAGGGGAGGGTGCCGGTGGAGGTCGCCCTGGTGGACGTCAGCAAGTCCTTCGGCGCGGTGCGGGCGCTGCGCGAGGTGTCCCTGACGCTGACCGGAGGCCGGGCGCACGCGCTGCTGGGGGAGAACGGCGCCGGCAAGTCCACACTGATCAAGGTCCTGGCCGGGGTGCACCGGCCGGACACCGGGCAGGTGCTGGTCGACGGCCAGCCCACCCGCTTCGTGTCGCCCGCCGACGCCAAGGCCGCCGGCGTGGCGGTGATCTACCAGGAGCCGACCCTGTTCGGCGACCTGTCCGTGGCCGAGAACGTGGCCATGGGCCGGCATCCCACCCGCCGCGGCGGCCTGGTCGACACGGCCGCCATGCGCGAGCAGGCGGAGCTGCTGTTCGAGCGGCTGGGCGTGGACATCGACCCGAAGCGGCCGGCCCGCGGCCTGTCCATCGCCGACCAGCAGCTGGTGGAGATCGCCAAGGCGCTGGGCTCGGACGCCCGCGTGATCATCATGGACGAGCCGACGGCCGCGCTGTCCGGCACCGAGGTGGCGCGGCTGTTCGGCGTGGTCGGCGCGCTGCGCGAGCACGGGGCGGCGGTGCTGTTCGTGTCGCACCGCATCGACGAGGTCTTCGAGCTCTGCCAGGACGCGACCGTGCTGCGCGACGGCGGGTTCGTCTGGTCGGGGCCGCTGACCGAGCAGACCCCGGACAGCGTGGTGCGGCTGATGGTCGGCCGCTCGTTGGACGCCTTGTTCCCCAAGCAAGAAGTCGAGGCCGGCGACACTGTGTTGTCGGTCCGGCGGCTGACCCGGGAGGGCGTGTTCACCGACGTCTCCTTCGACGTGCGAGCGGGCGAGATCCTGGCGCTGGCCGGGCTGGTCGGGGCCGGCCGCAGCGAGATCGCCCGGGCGGTGTTCGGCGTGGACAAGCCGGACGCCGGCGAGGTGCTGGTGCGGGGCAAGCGGATCCGCCCGGGATCGCCGGGGGCGGCGATGAGCGCCGGCATCGGGTTCGTGCCCGAGGACCGGCGGCAGCAGGGGCTGGTGCTGGACGCGTCGATCGAGCGCAACGCGGCGCTGGCCTCGCTGGACCGGTTGTCCCGCTTCGGCTTCCTGCGCAGCTCGGACGAGCGGTCGCTGGCCGCGGACTGGGCCGTCAAGCTCCAGCTGAAGTTCGCCAGGCTGACCGACCCGGTCGCCGTGCTGTCCGGCGGCAACCAGCAGAAGGTCGTGCTGGCCAAGTGGCTGTCGCGGCAGCCGCGGGTGTTGATCGTGGACGAGCCGACGCGCGGCATCGACGTCGGCACCAAGGCCGAGGTGCACCGGCTGCTGTCGGAGCTGGCCGCCCAGGGGGTGGCGGTGCTGATGATCTCCTCGGAGCTGCCGGAGGTGCTCGGCATGGCCGACCGGGTGCTGGTGGTCCGCGAGGGCCGGGTGGTCGGCGAGTTCGACCGGGCCGAGGCCGACGAGGAGCGCATCGTGCTGGCGGCGACGGGGGTGGCGGCCGGATGACTGCGCCGGTTGTGCAGGTTGGGGGGCTTTACCTGCGTTCAATGCAGGTAAAGCCCCCCAACCTGCGTTCAATGAGGGGAAAGGCCCCTTCCGAGCGTCGGGTGGGGGTGGGTCGGTGACGGCGATTCGTGAGCTGGGCATTCTCATCGCCCTGGCGGTTGTCGTCGGCGTGACGGCCATCGTCAACCCGCTCTTCCTGAGCGGGCAGGGGATCCGGGACCTGCTGCTGAACGCCTGCCTGGTCGCGCTGCTGACCGTCGGGCAGACGATGGTGGTGATCACCCGCAACGTGGACCTGTCGGTCGGCTCGGTGCTCGGGCTGTCGGCGTTCATCACCGCCGACACCTTCGCGGTCAACCCGGTGCTGGCGGTCGTCGTCGGCATCGCGGTCGGCGCGCTGTGCGGGCTGGTCAACGGGGCCCTGGTCGGGCTGGGCAAGGTGCCGAGCCTGGTCGTCACCCTGGGCACGCTCAGCGTGTTCCGCGGCCTGGACTTCATGTGGGCGCACGGCCGGCAGATCAACGCGGCCAACCTGCCGGACGGCTTTCTGGCGCTGGGCAGCGGCAGCGTGCTCGGCGTCCCGTACCTGGTGATCATCACGCTGGTCGTGCTGGCCGTCGCCGCGGTGCACCTGGGCAGCTATCGCAGCGGCCGCGAGCTGTACGCGATCGGCTCCAACCCTGAGGCGGCGGTGCTGGTCGGCATTCCCGTGGGACGCCGGGTGTTCACGACGTTCCTGGTTTCCGGCACGGTCGCCGGGCTTGCGGGTGTGCTGGCGGTCGCCCGGTACGGCACGGTGGACGCGACGGTCGGCACCGGCCTGGAACTCCAGGTGATCTCCGCGGTCGTGGTCGGCGGCGTGGCGATCTTCGGCGGCAGCGGCACCGTGGCCGGCGCGGCGCTCGGCGCGCTGTTGCTGTCCACCATCGGCAGCGCCCTCGAGGTCGTGCACATCGCGCAGTTCTGGCAGCAGGCGATCACCGGCGCGCTGCTGATCGCGGCGATCGCGCTGGACCGTGGGGTGGCGTTGCGGGTGGCGGCCCGATTGCGCCGCCAGTCGAGGGGAGTCAGCGCATGAAGTCCTTGCTGCGCTGGGAAAGCGCGTTGTTCGTGCTGCTGGTGCTGGTCGCGGTGGTCGGCTCGGCGGCGACCGGCGGCAGCTTCCTCACCGGCCAGGGCGCGTTCAACGTGGGCAGCGACCTGGCCGTGGTCGCGCTGATCGCGATGCCGCTGACGCTGGTGGTGGTGGCCGCCGAGATCGACCTGTCGGTGGCCTCGGTGCTGGGCCTGTCCAGCGCGCTGATCGGCATGCTGTGGAACGCGGGCTGGCCGCTGGAGGCGATCCTGCCGGTCGTGATCGTCGTCGGCGCGGTGTGCGGGGCGATCAACGGATTCCTGGTGACCAAGCTGGGACTGCCCTCGCTGGCCGTCACCATCGGCACGCTGGCGCTGTACCGGGGGCTGGCGTTCGTGGTGCTGGGCGACCAGGCCGTCGCCGACTTCCCGGACAGCTACACGCAGTTCGGCACCACGCCGGTGCCCGGCACCTGGATTCCTTACTCCATCGTGCTCTTTGTGGTGCTGGCGGTCGTGTTCGGACTGCTGCTGCACGCCACCACGTTCGGCCGCGCGGTGTTCGCCATCGGCGCCAACGAGGAGGCGGCCCGGTTCTCCGGGATCCGGGTCAAGCGGATCAAGTTCATCCTGTTCGTGCTGACCGGCGCGGTCGCCGCGCTGGCCGGCATCGTCTACACCCTGCGGTACGCCAGCGCCCGCGCCGACAACGGCACCGGGCTGGAGCTGAACGTGGTGACCGCCGTGCTGCTCGGCGGCGTGTCCATCTTCGGCGGCCGCGGCACCATCGGCGGTGTGATCCTGGCGGCGCTCGTGCTCGGCGGCCTGACCGACGCGCTGATCCTCGACGACATCGCCAACGAGGTGGTCAAGCTTGTGACCGGAATCCTGTTGCTGGCCAGCGTGTTCGCGCCGGCCGTGACCAAGCGTCTGAGAGGTGCGACACCATGAAGCGGGCAGGTTTTGCGAAGAGAGCGGCCGTCCTCGCCGCCGCGGCGGTGCTGCTGGCCGGCTGCGGCGGCACCACCAAGGACAACTCGGGCGGGAGCAGCGGCGGCGGGCAGACCCAGACCACCGCCAACCCGAACGCGCCCACGGCCAAGGACCTGAAGATCACGTTCCTGCCCAAGCAGGTCAACAACCCGTACTTCACGGTCGCGCAGGGCGGCGCCGAGAAGGCCTCGACCGCGCTCGGCGAGCAGTTCAAGGCCACCGGCCCGTCCGACGCCGACGCGTCCTCACAGGTCACCTACATCAACACCGCCGCGCAGCAGGGCCAGAACGCGCTGCTGCTGGCGGCCAACGACAGCAACGCGGTCGCGCCGGCGCTGAAGGCGGCCCGCAAGCAGGGCATGAAGGTGGTGACCTTCGACTCGGACGCCGCCGCCGACGCCCGGGACGTGTTCATCAACCAGGCCTCCTCGCAGGAGATCGCCGCCGGCCAGGTGAAGCTGATCTCCGACGCGATCGGCGGCTCCGGCGAGATCGCCATCCTGTCGGCCACGGCCAACGCGACCAACCAGAACGCCTGGATCGACATCATGAAGCAGGAGCTGGCCAAGCCCGCGTACGCCAACATCAAGCTGGACGAGATCGCCTACGGCAACGACGACGACCAGACCTCGTTCCAGAAGACCCAGGGCCTGCTGCAGGCCCACCCCAACCTCAAGGGCATCATCTCGCCGACCACCGTCGGCGTGGCCGCGGCCGCGCGCTACCTGGACTCCTCCTCGTACAAGGGAAAGGTCGCGCTGACCGGGCTGGGCACGCCCAACCAGATGCGCAAGTTCATCCAGGACGGCACGGTCGGCTCGGTCGAGCTGTGGGACCCGGCCAAGCTGGGCGAGCTGGCCGCCTACGCGGCGGTCGCGCTGTCGTCCGGGCAGATCACCGGCCAGCAGGGCGAGAAGTTCAAGGCCGGCGACCTCGGCGAGTACACCATCGGGGCGAAGGGCGAGGTGGTGCTGGGCCCGCCGCTGACCTTCACCAAGGACAACATCGACAAGTACAACTTCTGAGGCTCGCTGGCGAAGGAGAGACGCCGTGGAAGGCGTGAAGGCGCAGCTGCGCAGGCACCGCATCGAGACGCCCTCGTGGGCGTACGGCAACTCGGGCACCCGGTTCAAGGTCTACGCCCAGGCCGGTGTGCCGCGCACGCCGCAGGAGAAGATCGCGGACGCGGCCAAGGTGCACGAGCTGACCGGGGTGGCGCCGAGCATCGCCCTGCACATCCCGTGGGACCGGGTCGACGACTATCCCGCGCTGGCCCGGTTCGCCACCGACCACGGCATCACCATCGGGGCCATCAACCCCAACGTGTTCCAGGAGGACGACTACCGCCTGGGCAGCGTCTGCAACCCCGACCCGAAGATCCGCCGCAAGGCGACCGACCACTTGCTGGAGTGCGTCGAGGTCGGGGTGCGGACCGGGTCCACGATCCTGTCGCTGTGGTTCGCCGACGGCACCAACTATCCCGGCCAGGACTCGATCCGGGCCCGCCAGGACCGGCTGGCCGAAGCACTGTCCGAAGTGTACGGTCAGCTGCCCGACGGCATGCGGATGCTGGTGGAGTACAAGCTGTTCGAGCCCAGCTTCTACACCATGGACCTGCCCGACTGGGGCACCTCGTTCGCGCACTGCGTGAACCTGGGGCCCAAGGCGCAGGTGCTGGTGGACACCGGGCACCACGCGCCCGGCACCAACATCGAGTTCATCGTGGCCCTGTTGCTGCGGGCCGGCAAGCTCGGTGGCTTCCACTTCAACAGCCGCTTCTACGCCGACGACGACCTGATGGTCGGGGCGGCCGACCCGTTCCAGCTGTTCCGGATCATGCACGAGATCGTGTCCGCGGACGCGCTGGCCCCCGAGGCCGACGTGGCGTTCATGCTCGACCAGTGCCACAACATCGAGCCCAAGGTGCCGGCGATGCTGCGCTCGGTGCTCAACGTGCAGGAGGCGACGGCGAAGGCGCTGCTCGTCGACCGGGCGGCGCTGGCCAAGGCCCAGGCCGAGGGCGACGTGCTCGGCGCCAACGCGGCGGTGATGGACGCCTACAACACCGACGTCCGCCCGCTGCTGGCGGAGCTGCGGGCCGAGGACGGGCTCGACCCGGATCCGATCGGCGCGTACCACCGGTCCGGCTACCAGCAGAAGATCGAGGCCGAGCGGGTCGGCGGCTCGGCGATGGGATGGGGCGCGTGAACCCGGAAGTCTCTTTGTTGTTGGACCGTGCCCACGCGATCGGCGCGGACCGGCGCAACACCAACTACGCCGGCGGCAACGCGTCGTGCAAGGCGGTGGACCGCGACCCGGTCACCGGCGGCGACGTGGAACTCATGTGGGTCAAGGGATCCGGTGGTGATCTCGGCACCCTGACCGAGGCCGGCCTGGCCGTGCTGCGGCTGGATCGGCTGCGCGCCATGGTGGACGTGTTTCCGGGGGTGGAGCGCGAGGACGAGATGGTCGCCGCGTTCGACTTCTGCCTGCATGGCAAGGGTGGCGCGGCGCCGTCGATCGACACCGCCATGCACGGCCTGGTCGACGCCGCGCACGTGGACCACCTGCACCCGGACGCCGGCATCGCGCTGGCCACCGCGGCCGACGGGCCGGCGCTGACCCGGGAGTGCTTCGGCGACCGGGTGGCCTGGGTGGACTGGCGGCGGCCCGGTTTCCAGCTGGGGCTGGACATCGCCGAGATCAAGCGGGCCAATCCGCGGGCGATCGGCGTGATCCTCGGCGGGCACGGCATCACCGCCTGGGGCGCGACGTCCCAGGAGTGCCAGGCCAATTCGCTGGAGATCATCCGGCGGGCCCAGGAGTTCCTGGACTCCCGGGGCTCCGCCGACCCGTTCGGAGCCGTTGTCCCGCAGTGGCAGGCGCTTGAGCCTTCTGTCCGGCGGGCGCGGGCAGCGGCGTTGGCCCCGGTGGTCCGAGGGCTGGCGTCGACCGACAACCGTCAGGTCGGGCACTTCACGGACTCGCCCGAGGTGCTGGAGTTCCTGGCCGGCGCCAAGGCCCCGGCGCTGGCCGCGCTGGGGACCTCGTGCCCGGACCACTTCCTGCGCACCAAGGTCCGGCCGCTGATCCTCGACACCGCCGCCGACGCGCCGTTCGAGTCCGTTGTGGAGCGTCTGCGGGACCTGCACCACGAGTACCGTGAGGACTATCGGGCCTACTACACCCGCCACGCCCTGCCCGACTCGCCGGCGATGCGTGGTGCGGATCCGGCGATCGTGCTGGTGCCGGGCATCGGCATGTTCTCCTTCGGCGCCGACGAGCAGACCGCCCGCGTGGCCGGGGAGTTCTACGTCAACGCCATCAACGTCATGCGTGGGGCCGAGTCCGTGTCGCGGTACGAGCCGATTCCGGAGAGCGAGAAGTTCCGGATCGAGTACTGGGAGCTGGAGGAGGCGAAGCTGCGTCGGCGCCCCAAGCCGAAGCCGCTGACCGCGCGGGTGGCCTTTGTCACCGGCGGCGGCTCGGGCATCGGCCGGGCCACCGCCTTGCGGCTGGCCGCCGAGGGCGCCTGCGTTGTCGTCGCCGACCGCGATCTGGCCGCCGCCGAGGCCGTGGCCAAGGAGATCGGGCCGTCGGCCGTCGCCGTGCACGTCGACGTGTCCTCTTCGGACGCCGTCGACGAGGCGATTTCCCTTGCCTGCCTGGCCTTCGGCGGCGTCGACCTTGTCGTCAACAACGCCGGGCTGTCGGTGTCCAAGCCGCTGGTGGACACCAGCGACGAGGACTGGGACCGGCAGCACGGCGTGATGGCCCGGGGCTCGTTCCTGGTGTCGCGGGCCGCCGCCCGTGCCATGATCGCCCAGGGCATCGGCGGCGACATCGTCTACGTGGTCAGCAAGAACGCCGTGTTCGCCGGGCCCAACAACGTCGCCTACGGTTCGGCCAAGGCCGACCAGGCGCACCAGGTCCGGCTGCTGGCCGCCGAGCTGGCCGCCCATGGCATTCGGGTCAACGGCGTCAATCCCGACGCCGTCGTGCGGGGTTCCGGCATCTTCTCCTCCGGCTGGGGCGCTCAGCGGGCCGCCGTGTATGGGGTGCCCGAGGAGAAGCTGGGTGAGTACTACGCCCAGCGGACCCTGCTCAAGCAGGAGGTGCTGCCCGAGCACGTCGCCGCCGCGATCTTCGTGCTCACCGGCGGGGAGCTGTCCCGCACCACCGGCTTGCACGTGCCGGTCGACGCCGGCGTCGCCGGCGCCTTTCTGCGATGACGGGTTCCTATGGTGCAGTCGACCTCGGCGCGTCCAGCGGGCGGGTGATGCTCGGACGCGTCGAGGCCGACCGCTTGGAGTTGCGGGAGGTGTCCCGGTTCTCTTACCGGCCAACGGTTCGCGATGGGGCCCTGCGCTGGGACGCGGCGTTCCTTCGCCGGTCGGTGGAGGAAGGCTTGCGGGGCCTGGACGTTCACAGTATCGGCATCGACTCGTGGGCCGTGGACTACGGCCTGCTCGACGACTCCGGTGAGCTGCTGGCCGATCCCGTGTGCTACCGGGACTCTCGCACCGACGGCGTCGTCGAGCAGGTGCTGTCGTCCGTGTCGGCGGAGGAACTCTATGGCGTCACCGGCATTCAGATCCTGCCCATCAACACCATCTACCAGCTCGTCGCCGATCCCTTGGCGCAGCAGGCCGCTCACCTGCTGCTGATCCCGGACCTGGTCGCGTACTGGCTCACCGGCGAGATCGGCGCGGAGCACACCAACGCCTCCACGACGCAGCTGTTGGATGTCCGGAATGGACAGTGGGCCACCGGTTTGATGGACCGCCTTGGCATTCCCACCCGCTTGTTCCCGCCGCTGCGCCAACCGGGCTCGGCCATCGCCGGCACCGTCGTCGCCGTCGGCTCCCACGACACCGCCTCGGCCGTCTACGCCGTGCCGGCCACCACCGACCGATTCGGCTACATCTCTTGCGGCACTTGGTCTCTGGTCGGCGTCGAGCTCGACCGGCCGGTGCTGTCCGCCGACAGCCTCGCCGCCAACTTCACCAACGAGGCCGGTGTCGGCGGCACCGTCCGCTATCTCCGCAACGTCATGGGCCTCTGGCTGTTGGAGGAGTCCCTGCGGGTCTGGGGCCTCGACCGGGAACCTCTCCTTCGGGCGGCGGCCGCGCTGCCTCGACGTGCCGTGATCGACCCCAATTCCCCAGAGTTCCTGCCTCCCGGTGACATGCCGGCCCGCATCACCGCCGCCTGCCGGGCCACCGGCCAGCCCGTCCCGTCCGATCCCGCGGAAATCGTCCGCTGCGTTCTCGACAGCCTCGCCGCCGCGTACCGTGACGCGTTGCTGGACGCCCAACGCCTGTCCGGCAAGGAGATCGACGTCGTGCACATCGTCGGCGGCGGCTCGCGCAACGAACTCCTCTGCCAGCTCACCGCCGACGCCTGCGAAATGCCCGTCCTGGCCGGCCCGGTCGAAGCCACCGCGTTGGGCAACCTGTTGGCGCAGGCCGGCATCCCCGACCCCCGCCGGCTCGTCGCCGCCACCCAGGAGATCCGCCGCTACGACCCCAGTCGCTTGGCGGCCAGCGCGGACAACTCGCGGCCGGCGGACTCGGCCCGGGCGCGGAAGAACCGGTAGCGCTCGCGGTCCGGGTCGATCACCGTCAGGATGTCGTCGGCCCACTCCGACTCGCCGTGGCACAAGTCCCCGTACAGCAGCCAGATCGCCTCCCGGGCGGCCGCCCGGGCCCGGTCCTCGACGCTGCCGGGCTCGATGTGGCGGGCGTCCAGGTCGATGGTCATCAGTTGCAGCAGGAGGTTGATCGTCGGCCATCGGGGTGGGGCGGACTCCTGCACGGTGAGCGCGGCGGCGATCACCGGCACCAGGGACACCCCGGCCGGCATGACGTTGCCCTGCACGATGAGGTAGTCCTCGAGCTCATCGTCAGCATCGTCCACATTGCCGGCCAGCAGCTGGTGAACGGCCGCCGGGACTCGCGATGCGTTGGTGGCGCACGCCTTGAGCTGGGTCCAGTCGTGTCGTTCCAGTTCGGCGAGCGGCAGCGTGGTTTGACCGGCCTTGGCCCGCAAGTGGTGGTAACGATCACGGTCTGGCTCGATCGCGTCGAGCACGCGACCGGCGTCGTCGGAGCCGGCGAACAGTTCGGCGTAGAGGGGCCAGATGGCTTCTCGTGCGGTCGCCTGTGCCCGCGGTTGGTCGGACACCGTGCGGGACAACAGCTCCAGCACGGCCCGCCGGGCCAACGGGTGCAGCGGGTCGGTCAACGCGGCGCACCACACCGATGCCAGCTCCGCAGCCGACCCGCCGTCGGCGAGCTCGGAACGGGCCAGCAGCAGGTCGTCCTCGTTGTCGGCGGCGAGCAGCAGGCGGACCGCTTCGGGCACATCCGGGGTGTCCCATACGTGCCGGTCCAGTTCGACCTCGGCCGCCGACAGGTCCGTTGTCATCCGTCCCGACTCGCTTTCCACGCTGTCGTCCTGTTCACAGAGCATAGCCGCGGTGGGAACGCCGTCCGCGTTCCCACCGCGTCGCCGGCTACGGCCCGAGCGGCTCCTCCTCGGCCGCCCCGGCCCCGCCGCCGCCGCCACCGCCGCCGCCCGTCCAGCGGCCGGGAGTCCGCATCGTCACACCGGGCGGGAACTGCTCACGCTCGAACTCCTCCTGGCATTTCTCGCAGGTGGCGATCTCGCGGTACTCGGTGCTCAGCTTCTTGTTGTTCTTGTCGATCCACCGCCACCCGTAGGCCTCAACGGTCTGCATCCGGCCCGGGTTGTTCTGCAAACCGAGCTTGATCACGGCGTTGTTCTCGCAGCAGCGCCCGCCGCCGCCCTCCGCGCCGGACATCGCGGCGACGACCTGGCCGGTCTCGCGGTCCCAGGCCCCGATGAACGTCCGCGCGGTCTTGCCCCGCAGCGCCTCCGGATAGGCGTCGGCGAGCTCGTTGCGGGCCAGGCGGGCCTGCGCGGCCAGCTCGTCCTGGTCCAGCATGGTGGCCTGGATGTTGATCGAGTCGGGCAGGTCGACGTCGTGGTCGGCGATCGGGACGTTCTCTTCGCCAGTCATGAAGATGCCGCTGGCGCCCTGCCCGCAGCCGCCCTCGACGGCACAGGCGTTGATGACCAGCTGCTCGTCGTCGCCGCCCTGCTGGAAGGCGAACATCACGTCGTTGAGGTGGCTGTCGCAGACGTGCTGAACGTCACCGCCGGCCAGTACGTGCTGGTGACCTTCCACGTGACCGACGACGTGCCGTTCATCGTCACCCATACGGACACGAACGACACCGGCTACCAGTACGTGACCCTCAACAAGGCCGGGGACAAGGCCGGCGACACCACCGGCGTGCCGTTCACCCAGAACGGTCCCGGTGGGCCCTCGACCAACGTGGTCACCGGGCTCGACGTCGCCACCAACGGCGTCGCGACCCAGGCCGTGCTCGGCGACGGCTACATCGACCAGGCCCAGACCGGCAAGCGGTCGCCGGCCTCGACCAACCTGGCCGGCGTGTTCACCGCGGCCGAGCCGTCCACGCCGCAGCCCTACGGCTCGCTATCCGAGGGCATCGAGTCCAACCAGGTGATGGCCGACTACCCGGAGGCCAATGGCAGCGGGCCGTCGCTGCTGTCCAGCATCGACCGTGACGTGCTCGACCAGCCCGGCCTGAGCACCGTGGTGCTCGACGAGGGACTGGAGGACGTGCTGGCCGGCCACAGCGCGCAGGACCTGTACGAGAACGGGTTCGCCACGCTGATCGGCTACCTCGGGAACCTGGGCGTCGGCTTCGTGGCCATGGGGCTCACGCCCTGCGACGGCTACGCCGGCGACGGGGCCAACCCGAACGACGCCTGCACCGCCGGGGTCGACGCGGAACGCGTGGCCACCAACCACTGGCTGTCCACCACATCCCAGAAGCAGAACTGGTTCTACATCGACTCCGACGCCGCGGTCGGCGTGCCGGACACCGGCAACGGGGAGGTCAAGCTCGATCCCAACGCCGACGGCGGCGACCACGTGAACATGACCGACGCCCGCTTCGGGGCGCTGTCCTCGGCCTACCTCGCGGCGCAGGACACGTGGAAGCTCAACGACGGGTCCACCACCCTGGACCCGACGACCGCGGCTGACAGTGCCAGCAACCTGACCAATCCCTACCTGGCCGGCAATCCGCTGACCGGCAACGGCGCCGCCAACCTGGAGGGCGGGGCCAGCTGGGCCGCCGACGACACGTTCGGAAACGTCTTGTCGCTGAACGGAACCACCGGCGATGCGGTCGACTCGAACGGCCAGGCGGTCACCACCACCGGCAGCTTCAGCGTGTCGGCGTGGGCCAAGCTGTCGGACAACGGCCACGACGCCGACATCGTCAGCCAGGACGGCGGCCAGCGGTCGGGTTTCGAGCTCCAGTACGAGAAGTGGGACAACCGCTGGTCGTTCGTGATGGCGTCGACCGACGGCAACGCCGACGGCGGAGTGCAGCGGATGGACGCCGACACCCCGCCGACCCTGGGCGTGTGGACGCACCTTGTCGGCGTGTACGACGCCTCGAACCAGATGATGTCGTTGTACGTCAACGGAGTTCACCAGACGGCGACCGGGGCGAACGTCCATCCGGTGCCGAGCACGGGCCCGCTGGCGATCGGGCGCGGGCAGGTGAACGGGGCCGCCGGCAGCTACTTCGCCGGCAGCCTGAGCACGGCGCAGGTGTGGGACTATGCGCTGACACCGGCGCAGATCACGGGGCTGTACAAGCGAATCAGCTGACCGAACGCGACTGAAGTGACGCCCTCCACTCGGGGGCGTCACTTTGTCGCTGTCACCCATCTGTTGCCGGCCAACGGGTCCGCGCCAACAGGGAGCGGGCCGGCGCCATATTCGATGGTGTACTCGAAGCAGGTGTGGACGTTGACGTCCCAGCCGAGGGTGGCGAGTTGGGTGGCGGAGTCGGGGCGAGGGGTTTCCGAGAACAGCGCCAGAAGGTCGACGCCGGTTTGGGCCAGCGTGTCGGCGTACAGGGGGCTGGCTCGGACGGCGGGGCTCTCGACGGCCAGCTTGATCTCGTAGAACAGGCGGCTGCCGGGTTCGGAGAGGGTGTTGACGGTGCGCATCAACGAGGTCTCGGCGGCCGACGGCAAGTACAGCAGCAGGCCCTCGGCGATCCAGGTGGTGGGCAGGCCGGGACAGAAGCCGGCGTCGAGCAGGGCAGCCGACCAGTTGCCCCGAAGGTCAGTCTCGACGGCGGTTCGTTTGACTAGCGGGACAGCGCCAATCCCT
>Ga0307511_10000546_pt1 | contig 40380 bp, 35 predicted proteins | sample 13_EM_MG_FD_200266 | JGI IMG/M metagenome (GOLD analysis project Ga0307511, IMG submission 200266) | Populus trichocarpa ectomycorrhiza microbial communities from riparian zone in the Pacific Northwest, United States - 13_EM | ecosystem: Host-associated > Plants > Roots > Unclassified | place... | reverse complement strand
CTGGGAACACACCGACCGCGCCCTGACCGAGCAACTGGCGCTGGAAGCCGAGGGCGTCGCGGCCACCACCGAGCCCGGACACGCCGCCGTCCGCTACACCAACCCCACCACCGGGGCCGACGTTCTGCCCACCGTCCGCACCGAGTTCCACCGGCTCGCGCCCGACACCGCGACCGCGCCGGTCCGTGAGGTCGGTTCGTCGGTGTACCAGGTGTTCGACGGCGCGGGCGAGGTCCGCGTCGGCGACCACACCTGGGTGGTCGAGCGTGGCGACCTGTTCGTCGTGCCGTCCTGGCAGCCCCTGGCGGTGACCACCGACCAGGGCATGGACCTGTTCCGGTTCGGCGACGCGCCGATCTTCGAGCGGCTCGGCCTGCACCGCCGCCAGTTCGACCAGACCGCCCAGGAGGACGAATGAAACTCGCGACCGTGCGCACCGGCGCCCGCACCCGCGCCGTGCTGCACACCCCGGACGGATACGCCGACCTGGGCTACGCCGACGTCGGCGAACTGCTGGCCTCGGACGCGCCGGTCGTCACCGGCGCGATCGTGCGCGCCGACGGCTTCGCGCCGGTGATCCCTCGCCCGGGCAAGATCCTCTGCGTCGGGCTCAACTACCGCACGCACATCCGGGAAATGGGCCGCGAGATACCCGAACACCCCACGCTGTTCGCCAAATTCGCCGAGGCCCTGATCGGAGCCCAGGACGACATCGCGCTCCCGCCCGAGTCGGCGGCCGTCGACTGGGAGGCCGAACTGGCGGTCGTCATCGGCCGCCGCGTGCGCCGCGCCTCGGAAACCGAGGCCGAGTCGGCCATCGCCGGGTTCACCGTGCTCAACGACATCACCATGCGGGACTGGCAGTTCCGCACCAGGGAGTGGTTGCAGGGCAAGACATTCGAGGCCACCACACCCGTCGGCCCGCTGCTCGTCACGCCGGCCGACCTGCCCGGGGGCGTGCGGCCGCGGCTGGCGATCAGCTGCTCGGTCAACGGCAAGACGGTGCAGCAGGCGGACACCTCGGACCTCGTGTTCGACCCCGTGAGCCTGGTGCGCTACATCTCCACCGTCGTCACCCTCCAGCCCGGCGACCTGATCGCCACCGGCACCCCCGGCGGCGTCGGGCATGCGCGGATGCCCCCGAGCTACCTCGTCGACGGGGATGTCGTCCGGACCGAGATCGAGCACATCGGCCACCTGGAGAACATCGCCCGGGCCAAATGAACGTGCGTTCGTCGGGCCGGGGTGGAACCTCGGCCCGACGAACGTTTCGCATCAGCGACCGGGTGTTAGGCGACGGTGAACCCGGTGACCATCCCCAAGGTCGCGTTCGGCGCGCCCGTCGTGATGTTGGGCGCCAGGTCGAACGCCACGTAGTTGCCGGGTTCCATGTTCACGCAGAACCATCCGCCGGTGCCGGGAGCAACGCCGCCGTAGCCGCCGGCGTCGACGAACGGCTGCGGCCCCGACGGGCCGCCGGGGGCGGTGAGGGTCGCGAACCAGGCTTTGGCGTCCGCGGCGGTCACACCCGGCAGCAGGCGGCCGACGAGGAATTCGTGCACGCTCTGGGTGTCAGCGTCCTGGTAGCGGTAGAGGGCGCCGGCGGCGAGCACCGGTGGCACGGAGTAGCTCAGGGTGTTGGCGGTGACCACGCCGGCCACCGGACCCGCCGGGTGCAGTGCGGCCAGTTGCTGGGGCGTCAGGTGCCCGGTGACCGTGAACTGGGCGACCATGCCCTTGGCGAAGTCGGGCGTGTTGTTGCTGTCGGTGACCATGGAGATCACGGCATAGGTGCCGCCCTGCATCGCCTGGTAGATCGAACGTTCGCCGGGCGCGGCGAGGTCGCCGACGCCGCCGGCCGACAACGAGTCGACGGACGTCGCGGTCGCGCGATCGGTGGCCAGGTCGGCGACGAACTTCGCGAAGGTGACGCCGTCGTTGAGGCGGAACAACTGCGCCTGGTGGGCCGCGGGGCCGCTGTCCGTGAAATTGAGCTGGACCAGTCCGGCGGGAACGGCGCCATGGGTGTCGATGGCGAACTGGTAGTCGGAGCCGGTGATGTCGACCGTGTGAGCCTGGGTGGGTGACGCGAGCGGTTCGGCGCGGGCTGGTGCCGTTGCCACGAGTGCGGCGGCCGCCACGAGCGCGGTCACGCCGAGAACTGCGCCGGCCCTCCCGCGAGTTGGCCGCCGGTCGACTGCCGTCGAAGACGTGTGGTTCATCGGGCAAAACTCCTGTCGGATACTTCGGTGACCGGATCGGTCTTTTTCCGGAGAGCGCCGCTGTCAGCCGGTGGCGGCCGAGGCCTCCATCGCGGCGGCGAAGTCGTAGTGCACCCCCAGCTGCGCGTACCAGAGGTTCTGCATGACATAGGTGTGCCAGAGCGCGATCTTGCCGTCGCGCAGGTGGATGAAGTCGGCCGACGGAACGCTGATCCTGACCCCGGTCGGCGCGATCGGACCGGCCGGCGTCCGGAACGGGCCGAGGTGCGTGCCGGTGGTCAGGGTCTCGGCCACGACCACGTCACCCGCGACGTGCACCCGGAGCACTTCGCGATGAATGTCCGGGAGCACGGTCGCCATGCGCGACACCGCGTGGACGACCTCATCGCCCGTGAAGGTCTCGCTGCCGCCGGCGACGGTGAACACGCCGTCCTCGGTGAAGGCGCCGCGCCAGCCCTCCACGTCCAACACGTCGCCATCGGTCATCCGGTACACGGCACGGATGAACTCCTCGGTGTCCGTCATGCGATTGGCCCTTCCTCGTGGTCTGGTCAGCGGTCACTTGGCGTTCTCGCTCGCCCTGAGTTCGGCGAGGAATTCGGCATGGCGCGGGTGGGGCTTCAGGATGTCCGCCTCCGGCTCGCCGGACTCGACTCGCGCGCACAGCTGTTCGGCGTCGATGTACACGCCGAGCGGATTGACGTCGAACAGGCCGGTCGCCAGCCAGTCGTTGAGCTCGGCCACGGTCGCGAACGCGCCCACGGTGAGTTCGATCTGGTTGCCGTCGGGATCCCGGTAGTACATGGAAGTGGCGACGCCGTGGTTGATGACCTGTTCGGGCAGGATCTCCTGGGCCTTCAGCGCCCGGTACTGACCGGTCAGCTCCTTGAGCGAGCCGACCTCGAACGCGGCGTGGTGGAAGCCGACGCTGTTCGGGGCGGCCACCGGCGCGTCCTTGTCCGCGACGATGGCCAGGCGGTCCTGGGACTCGTCCCAGGTGAGGAAGCTGATGGCCGGGTGGCGCAACACCACCTGCATGCCCAGCACCGCGCGGTACCAGTCGATCAGGACCTCGGGCTGCGCGGTGCGGAACACGACGTGGGCGTACTCCTTGGGCCGGAAACCCGTGCCGGGCTCGGGAACGCGGGTCTGCTGGCTGGCGGTCATTGCTGATCACTCCCTTGTTGTCCGGCGCACAGGGCGAGAACCGCGTCGGCGGCGTCCATGTCGTAACCGCGCCACGCGACGTGCATGTCCGGGCGGACCAGCAGCAGCGGAGCGCCGTAGAGTTCACGGAGATCGTCTCGACCGTCCACACGCACCACATCGAGCGGGATTCCCCGCCGGGCGGCGGCATCGGTGAACGCGCCGATGAGTTGCGGTGGAGCGTCGACGGCCAGCAGCGTCAGCCCGAACCCGATGCGGTCGTGCACCGACACTTCCGGTTCGATCCAGGCGTGGGGCAGACGGCTGCCCGCCGCCGCTGAGGGCACGTAGACGGGGCTGTCGGCGTCCGGGAGCGGGCCTGGTTCGTGGGCGACGACTCCGGAAAGCGAATAGCGGTAGCCCAACTCGGTGCCCTGCTGTTCGTGGCTGCGGCGCTGGTAGGTGTTGAACGCGGCGGCCAGCAGCCGGCGCTTCTCCAGACCCGTGGCGGTGTCCTGGTGCACGCTCGGGTCGTAGCGGCCGCGCCAGTTCCGCACCCCGATCGCCGCGTACTCCGAGGCGCGACAGTTTCGCAGCCCGACTGGCTGACGCTCGTCGTGGTAGCTGTCCAACAGGGTGGGACCACCCCAGCCGCGCAACACGGCGGCCAGCTTCCACGCGAGGTTGTCGGCGTCGGCGATGCCGGTGTTCAGGCCGAATCCGCCGGTGGGGATGTACTGGTGCGCCGAGTCGCCGGCCAGGAACACCCGTCCGGCCCGGTACTGGTCCGCCACGACCAGCCGCGCGGTGCACGCACCCACGTGCAGCAGCTCGATGTCCAGGTCGATGCCCAGGGCCGCGCGCACTTCCTCGGCCGCGTCCAGTTGTGCGACGTCGGTCCCGGGCTCGACCTCCAGGTGCAGCGCGAAGCGCTTGAGGTCGTCCTGGGCGATCAGGATTCCGTGCCGCTCGCCGGCGAGGTAGTAGTGGCGGAATGGCCCCAGGCCGGCCTTCTCGAACAGCGCGGGCGCCCGGAAGAAGATGAGGATGTGCCGGGCGGCGTCGCCGGGGCCGGAATAGTTGATCCCCAAGGTGTTGCGGACGAAGCTGTTCCCGCCGTCGGCGCCGACGAGATACCTCGCCGTCACGGTGGACCGGTCCCCGTCCGGGGTGCGGATCGTCGCGTGCACGGCGTCGGCGTCCTGCTGGAGATCGACGAGCTGGTGGCCGAACAGGACGTCCACGCCGGGCAGCGCCCGCGCTTCGTCGAGCAGCAGCGCCTCGAGCGTGTACTGGGAGATCCGCTCGTACGGCTCGCGCGGCAGCGTGCCCGGCCGGGCCGCCGCGATGTGTTGCCGGGCCTCGGAAATCGAGGGATACGACAGAACGGCGTAGGGCGGCTCGGTGAGCGACGGGCCCGCGTAGACGTCGAAGGGGGCGTCGAGCGGCCAGCCCGCTTCCCGGATCTTGTCGGCGAGACGGAGCCGCCCGAAGATCTCCATGGACCGCGCGTTGGCCAGGTCCATCTTCGGCAGGATGCCGGGTTCCGGACTGCGCTCGATCAGCACGGTGCGGACGCCGCGCTGCCCGAGGGCGACGGCCAGGGTGAGCCCGATCGGGCCGGCGCCGGCGATCAGCACTTCCGGGGTGTCGTTCTCGCGCGTCATTCTGCCTGCCCTCCGACGGTGCGCTTTCCCGACGGCACAACGGGATTGCTGAGAGTCCCGACCGCCGGAATCTCGATCTCCACGCGGTCGCCGGCCCGCAGCCAGTTCTGGGAGAGCGCGCCGATGCCGGCTGGCGAGCCGGTGAGGATGGCGTCGCCCGGCCGCAGTTCGTAGATCTGCGAGATGTACGCGATGAGCTCGCCGAAGCCGAAGATCAGATCGGACATGTCGAGCCGCTGCCGGACCTGGCCGTTGACCCGGGTCCGAAGGGTCAGCCGCGACGGATCGGGAACCTCGTCGGCGGTCACGAGCCACGGGCCGAAGGCGCCGGAGGCGACGAAGTTCTTGCCGGCGGTGACCTGGTTCGAGTGCGTCTGAAAGTCCCGCACGCTGCCGTCGTTGTAGCAGGCGTAGCCCAGGACGTGCCGGTCCGCCTCCTGGGCTGTGACGCCGCGGCACGGCCGGCCGATGATCAGCGCGATCTCGCCTTCGTAGTCGAGCGAGGCCGACACGTCCGGTATCACGACCGGCTGGCCGTGTCCGACGTGGCTGAGCGGGCTGCGCATGAACAGGCGCGGGTGTTTCGGGTAGTCGCCGGGAACGCGGCCCATCAGTTCCGCCGTCTCGGCGAAGTGGCTCCGGGTGTTCAGCCCGATGCCGATCACGTGGGTCGGGTTGGTGATCGGCGGCAGCCACGTGACGTCGTCGAGCGCCCAGTCACTCGGTGCGCTCGCGAAAGGTTCGAGCTCCCCGAGATCGAGTGCGATGGCGGTCCTGAGGTCCGGGGCCCGCAGTCGCGCGGACAGGTCGACCAACCCGGTGGCGGTCACGATCCCGAACCGGTCGCGCCCTTCGACGGTGAAGCTGGCGAGTTTCATCGGCTGTCTCCCCTGCGGCTCACCTACCCATAATCTCATGATGTTATGAGAAGTCAACGGCTGGATGTCCGCTCGAACGGCGCTGAGCCTGGTGAGAGAAGCTATAGTCTGCTGAGTTCATAAGGAGTGCCATGAGCGACAGCCGCCCGAGCGGCGACTCCCCGGCCGCGCCGGTCGCGTTCGACCCCGCGGTGCCGCTGCACCACCAGGTGTATCTGCACCTGCGCCGCGAGATCGCCGATGGTCTGTGGCAGGGCCGTGACGACTTTCCCGGCGAGCGCGAGGTCGCCGAGCACCTGGGGATCAGCGTGATCACCAGTCGGGCGGCGCTGGACCGGCTGGCCGGCGACGGTTGGATCGAGCGGCGGCGCGGCCGGCGGCCCCGGGTGCTCTACCGACTCGAGTCAGATGGCGATCCCGCGCCCGAGGCCGGGCCGGGCATGTTCGAGTTCGGCCCGTTCCGGCCGTACACCTACCGGGTGCTGCTGGCCGAGAACCGTATCGCCCCGGCCGAGGCCTGCGCGGCGTTCGGCGTGCCCGCCGGCGAGCGGCTCTGGCAGTGCATGCGGCTGCGCAGCGCCGGAGGGAAGGCGCACAGCGTCACCCACAACGTCCAGCAGCCCGACGTCGGCGAGCAGCACACCGCCGACGAGCTCGAACAGGAGCCGATGGCCCACCTGCTCACCAGGGCGGGCCACACGATTCACCGCCTCCGGCGCCGCATCGGCGTCCGGCACGCTCCCGCCCTGGTGGCTGAGGCGCTGGGCCTCACGATCGCCGAGCAGGTGCTGGTGGCCGCCTTCACCTTGCACCGACCCGACGACAGCGTCCTCGAGTGGGTTCGCATCTACCTTCATCCCGACCAGTCCACCCCCGAGGAAACCATGGACTTCACCACCGGGACGTGGTCCGCGGCCGAGCACATCTGACCGCGCGCCGGCGATCCGGGCGCTAGGCCCCGGCGGCGATGTTCTCCTCCAGGTGCCCGACGCTGCTGGTGCCGGCGATCACCACCGTGACGGGAGAGCGAGCCAGCAGCCACGCGAGGCGCGCCTGGGTGGCGGTCTGCCCCGGTGCGACGGGAGGAGTGTCGGTCGCGCCGTAGCCGCGCGGTCCGAACGCCAGATAGGGAATGCCGTTCTCCGCGCAGAACTCCAGCGTCGGCGTGTCACTCTGGTTGCCGTAGCTGAACATGTTCGACACGCTGGCGACCGGGCCACGGGCGTGGGCCCGGCGCAGTTGGTCGAGCGTGACGTTGGACAGTCCGACGTGCTCGATCCGGCCCTCCGCCCGCATCTCCAGCATCGTGTCGAAGGCGCTGTCGAAGGTCACGCCGTCGAACGTGTCGTCCCCGCTCATCCACCGCAAGTGGCTGAGCGGCACGGTGTCCAGACCGAGCACGGTCCGGTCGCGGTCGTTGCCGGCGCGGATCTGGTCGGGGCGGTAGTCCGGCTGGGGCGGGTGGCCGACGTGGGTCGCGCGGGCGCCCGCCTTGGTCGCCAGCACGAGATCCGCCGGATAGGGCCGCAACGCCTCGGCGATGTACCGGTTGACGACATCGCCGCCGTAGTACCACGCCGTGTCGATCACTCGGACCCCGAGCTCGACCGACCGGCGCAGCACCGCCGAGGCGGCCTCGGACCCGGTCGACGCCCGCAGCTGCATGGCGCCGAAACCCATACGCGGCACGGTCCGCCCCGCGATGGTGATCATCCCCGCCGCCGCCGCGTCAGTTGCCATGACTCACTCCAGCCTTCAGGTGCTCGTCGAAGAAGCCGACGATGCGTTCGCGGGCGTGCTTGGCGGAATCCTCGTGGTAGCCGGCGCCCATCAGCTTGGTCATCACCAAGAAGATCTTCGGCATGTCGCCGGGCTGGTGGTCGTTGAGGAACCCGTGACTGGCCTCGGGGTACTCCATGACGTCATGGGCCACACCGTTCGCGGCCAACGCCGAGTCCAGCTTCGCCGCCGCCCCGCGCAGTGTGGGGTCCTTGCCGCCGAAGCTGCCCACGATCGGGCAGGCCCCGTCCAGGAAGCTCGCGGCGTCCTTGGGCACCGTGCCGTAGTTGACGCTGGAGGCCTCGAAGCCGTGGCCGGGCGCCAGCAGCAGCGAGAACGCGCCGCCCATGCAGTAGCCGATCACCCCGACCCGGCCGGTGCAGTCCTCACGACCGGTCAACCACTGCCGGGCCGATTCGACGTCGTCGAACGCGCGGCCGCGCCGGTCCCGCAGATCCCGGAAGATCGACCGCAGGCACGCCACCCGCCCGCCCCAGTGCATCAGATTCGGGGCGACCGCCAGGAAGCCCGCGCCGGCCAGCCAGTCGGCCTGCGCCTTGACGTCCGCCGTGAACCCGAGCACGTCGTGGATCACCACCACACCCGGCCACGGCCCCGGCGTGCTGGGCACCGCCACGTAGCCGGGCATGCCGCCCCGGGCGGTCTCGATCGTCACCTCAGCCATGAACACCTCCACTCCACTCGTTGTGTCAGTCACTGACGCTACCACAAACTGTCAGTGACTGACGTTTCCCCTGGTAGACTGGGTCCGTGCCACGCAGCGGAGAAGACGTACGCCGCCGCCTCCAGGAGGCGGCACTCATCCTGTACCGCAAACACGGCTATGACGCGACGACCGCGGCGGAGATCGCCGCCGAGGCCGGCGTCACCGAGCGCACGTTCTTCCGCCACTTCCCGGACAAACGCGAGGTGCTGTTCGGCAACCAGGACACCATGCGCGCGGCGGTGGCCCGAGCCGTCGCCGGCGTGCCCGGCGCACCCGCGCCGCTGGCCCTGCTGGCGCAGGCCTTCCACGCCCTGCGGCCCGACCTGGAGATCAACCGGCCCTTCGCCGAGCCCCGGGCCGAGATCATCGCGGCCAACCCGGCACTGCGCGAACGTGAGCTCACCAAGATCGCCTCGCTGCAGGGCGCCACGGCCGAAGCCCTGGCGGCCCGTGGCATCCCGGAGCGCCAGGCCCTGCTCGCGGCCCAGGTCGGCACAGCGGTGTTCGGCCACGCGATCCAGGAGTGGATGACCACTCCCGCGGCCGACTTCGACTCGCTGCTCACCCAGGCCTTCCACGACCTACGCGACCTCATTGGCTAGCGCGTCACGGGCCTGAACCCGCGCCCGGCCTGATGACCTATCTTGCCGGCATGGCTCCGGGAGACAAGGGCTGGGCTCGGCTGCGCCGCCAACTGTGGCAGCCGCCCCGTCCACACGGCGAACAACCACGCGAACGGGTGGTCGGCCCGCTCGAACTGTTCTACGACCTGGTCGTGGTCGTGTTGGTCGCGCAGGACGCCCACCACCTGGCCACCCACCTCACCTGGCACGGCCTGGGCGAGTTCGCCGCGGTGTTCGCGGTGGTGTGGCTCGCCTGGCTCAACGGCAGCCTCCACCACGACCTGCACGGTCACGAGGACGCCCGTGGGCGCAGCATGTTCCTGCTCCAGATCCTGGTGCTGGTGCCGCTGGGCGCGTTCATCCCCGAGGCCGGCGGCGAGCGCGGGGCGGCGTTCGCCGTCGACGCGGGCGTGTTGTTCGCGGTGCTGGCGGTGCTCTGGTACCTGGCCGCCCGCGGCGACGGTCCCGAATACCGCCGAGTCAGCGGGCTCTACGTCACCGGGACGGCGGTCGCCGCGGTCGTCCTGGCGGCCAGCGCCCTGCTGCCCGCCGACGTCCGCGTGGTGACGTGGGGCCTGCTGGCCCTCGCCTACCTGGCCGGCTTCGCGGCCCTGATCGGCTCGGCCCGGATGCTCCGGGCGACCGCGTTCACCATCACCGACGCGATCACCGAGCGGTTCGGGCTGCTGATCATCATCGTGCTCGGCGAGACCGTGACGGGGGTGGTGACCGGGCTGGCCGGCGTGCCGACCGAACCGCTCACCCTCGCGGTCGGTCTGGTCGCCGTCGTGGTCGGCTTCGGCGCCTGGTGGGTGTACTTCGACTTCGCCGGACACCGCTCACCCAGACCCGGACAGCCGGTCGCGGTGACGTGGATGTTCAGCCACCTGCCGCTCACCGCGACCGTGGCCGCCATGGGCGCCGCGATGGTCAGCCTGGTCGAACACGCCCACGACGGACAGACGCCGACCGCCACGGCCTGGGTCCTGTGCGGCGGCGCGGCCGTGGTGCTGCTCGCGACCATGGTGCTCGCGAGCACCCTGCGAGCCTGGCGCCAGGACCGCGATCTGTATCGGCCGCTCGCTCGCACGTGTGTGGTCATGGCCGTCGTGAGCGTGGGCGTCGGCGTCCTGCGGCCGGCGCCGCTCGTGCTCGGGCCCGCCCTCGTCGTGATCCTGGGCATCCCCTGGGCACTCGCCGTCGCGCACCGAATCCGTCAGGAGGACGCTGTCTGACCCGGGCCGACCGGTTGGTCGCCCACACCTTGCGGAGACAGCGGCGGGTCAGCCGGCGAGGCGACGACGGCGACCACGTTGGCGGCAGGTCGAGCCGCAGTACCGAGCCGGCCGTCCGGCTGTCCGGGCCGGCAACGGGGCGCCGCATTCGGCACACCACGCGGTTTCGTGACGGCGGCCATCGTCGCTGTCACGGAATTCGACGGCTTCCGTGACAGTCGGGGCGCGCAGTCCGTCCAGCAGCGCCCGCACCAGCCGGACGCCTCGCGCGCGGTCGCGGTGAGCCGAACGCAGCGCGACGCCGCCGACGATCACCGCCATAAGGTCTTCGGCGTCCACGTCACCGGCTACCGCGCCGGCCTGCTTGGCCTTGCGCAGCAGGCGGTCCAGCGCCTCACGATAGCGCTGGACCGCGGCGGCGAGCGCGGCGCGCGGCCAGCTTCGGTCCGCGGTCAGCGCATCGCAGACCGGACGCCCGGCGGCCGTCTGCTCGATCACGTCGAGCAGGAAGCCGAACAGCGCGTCGCCGGCCGGGGCCCGGGAGGCCCACCGGTCGGCGGCGGCCACCAATCCGTCGACGTGGTCGGCGAACACCGCCTCGGCCAGGATCTCCTTGCTGGGGAAGTGCCGATACACGGTGCCGGCCCCGACCCCGGCCCGCCGCGCGATGCGACCGAGCGACACCTCGAGCCCGTCCTCCGCGAACATCCTCGCTGCGGTGCGCAACACGATTTCTCGGTTGCGGCGGGCGTCGGCACGGCCGGAGGCGGGCGCTGTCATGTCACGAAATCCTTGTCGAGGCCGAGTAAGCGGGTTGATCATTCCGTTTCGTACCAGTATCCGCCAACCCGGGAACGGACGCCATGACCACTCCGACACCGACCACCGCAGACGCCCCGATCCTCGTCACCGGCGCCACCGGCCGGCAGGGAGGTGCGACGGCACGGCGCCTGCTGGCCGAAAGCCGGCCGGTGCGGGCCCTGGTCCGGGATTTGACCACGCCGGCGGCGCGCACGCTGGCCGCCGCCGGCGCCGAGCTCGTGCGCGGCGACTTCGACGACCCGGCCAGCCTGCCGGCCGCCCTCGACGGCGTCGCCGCCGTCTTCGCCGTGCCACCCGTGACCTTCGGGCCGGCCGGTCCCGACCCCGATCTCGAGGTGGCCCGCGGCCGGGCGCTGATCGACGCCGTGGCCGCGGCGGGCATCGACCAGGTCGTGTTCAGCACCGTAGCCACGGCATTGCTTGGCGCGACCGCGAAGACGCAAATCGAGCAGCACCTGCGCGATCACGTCGCACTGCCCACCGTGCTGCGGCCGGTCTGGTTCATGACCAACTACTTCAGCGCTGGAGTGATGGGCGTCGACGGCATCTCGGACGGCGTGCACCGGCACCTGTTCTCGCCGCACGAGCCCATGCAGATCATCGCCCTGGAGGACATCGCCGAATTCGCCGCGCTCGCCTTCGCCGATCCGGCCCGGTTCGCCGGACGGACGCTGGAACTGGCCGGCGACCAGCCGACCCCGGTCGAGGCCGTCGCCGCGATCGCCGAGGCCACCGGGATCCCGCTTCGCTACGAGCAGCTCACCGCCGACGAAGCCGCCGCGATCGGCCCGGCCATGGCCGACGTCAGGCGCCGCTGGCAGGCCGGCGACCGCTGGCACGCCGACATCGAAGCGCTGCGGGTGATCCACCCCGGGCTGCGCACCCTCGGCGACTGGCTCGCTGAGTCCGGCGCCGCCGCCATCCGCGCCCGCGCGACCGCCGCCTGACTCCGCTGCGGTCGAGGTTGTGCCCACGTCGGGTCCATCCGGCCAGGCGGCTCAACTGGGCTCGTCCACGAGGCGTCGAGCGGCCTGGATGACCGTCAGCGCGGCGTCGTGCGCCGAAACCAGCGCCTGCCGCAGCGGCAGCTTCCGGTGCCGGCGCGAAATGATCTCGACGCCCCAGGGGCCGGCGTAGCCGAGCTCCGTCAGCAGCTGGATCAGGCCGATGAGGTCGAACGAGCCTTCGCCGGGGAGCAGCCGCTCGTTGACGGTGTCCTCGAACAACGTGCCGACCACGGGCTGGGCGGCGTCGTCGATCTCGACGCCGAACAGGGTGGCGATGTCGAGGCAGGCTCGCAGCTCGGCCAGGGAGGTGCCGGCCCGGAACACGTGCCAGCTGTCGACCAGGATGCCGCAGTTCTCCCGCCCGACCTGCTCGACGAGCCGAGCCGCCAACGGAACGGAGCCGACCATCGAGAAGGGCATGGGCTCGAGCGCGACCCGGACCCCGTGGTCGGCGGCATGGTCGGCGAGCTCGCGAAGGGGTCGGACGAGCGGGCTGACGTCGGCCAGCGGCCGGGAGAACGCGGTGCCGATCTTGATCGGGCGGGCTTCGAGCACGGCGGCGGCCTCGAACAGCAACCTCCGGACCCGGTCGGACCGTTTCCGGCGCTCCCCGGTCTCCCACCAATCGGTCAGCAGCTCGACCTCGACCCCGCGCAGACCGGCCTGCCCGAGCACGTCCTTCAGGGCGCGAAAGCCGATCGTGGACTCCACCTCGAACAGGTCGTCCTGAGCGAGGCCGATCCCCCACCAGCCGGTCTCGGCGACCCCGGCCACCCGCTGCTCGACGCCGAACGGGCTGCGCTCGTCCCGGTCCAGCGGCGCGACGTCGCCGGCGCTGGTCCAGCAGGTCGCGAGGAGGTCGACCGTGTTCTCACCCATGGGGCTCGCACCTTTCGAAGAACGCCCGAATGACAAGGATTGCATGCCGTTGACCAGCGATATGCAAACGAAGCACGGATCTGGCGCTACCATGGTCCCCATGCGGCCTGCCAAGACGGGAAAGACCTCGAAGGCCACGCTGAACGACGTCGCCGCACTCTCGGGCGTTCATCCCTCCACAGTGTCCCGCGCATTGGATCCGGAGAAGGCACACCTCGTGCTGCCGGCCACGCGCGAGCGGGTGGCCGCCGCGGTCAAGGAGCTCGACTACCAGGTCAACTCGTTCGCGCGGAGCCTGCGCAAGGGCGCCAGCGGGATGGTCGGCGTGATCGTCGCCGACGTCTCCAACCCGTTCCTCCCGCCGGTGCTGCGCGGCATCGAGCAGGAGCTGCGCACCGAGCGGCGGCTGCTGCTGATCGCCGAGACCCACGACAACAGCACGAATCTCCGCGACATCCTGGACCACTTCACCAGCCGCCGGGTGGACGCGCTGATCGTCAGCGCCGTGCACGACGGCGACGAGGACGAGCTGCGCGCCGTCGCCGAGCGAACCCCGGTGGTGCTGGCGATCCGAGGCTTCGCCGGCGACCGGCTGCCCACCGTCCGGCACAACGACGTGCTCGGCGGCCAGATCGCCGCCCAGCATCTGGTCGAACTCGGGCATCGCGATCTGGCCCAGCTCCGCGGCCCGGTGGACGTGTCCTCGTTCAGCGGCCGCGCGGCGGGCTACAGCTCGGTCCTGGCGACGACAACCGCGCGGGACGTGTCGACGGAGCACGTGGCCGCCGCGCCGACGCAGCAGGAGGGGCACCGGCTGGCGAAGGCGCTGCTGGATCGCCAGGGGCCGTTGCCCACCGCGATCTTCGCGCACAACGACATGATGGCGGTGGGCGCCCTCGACGCGATCCGGGAGGCCGGCCTGGGCTGCCCCGGCGACATCTCCGTCATCGGCTACAACGACTCGCCGCTCACCGACCACATCGATCCTCCCCTCACCACGGTCCACCTGCCGAGCCTGGAGGTCGGCCGCCGGGCGGCGCGGCTGGCGCTCGCCCTGATGGCCGGCGAGAAGGCAGGCCGGTCGGAGCAGCTGGAACCGGAGATCGTGATCCGGGCGTCCACCGCTCCGCCCGCGGCGCGCGGCTGACGGCGACGTCACCAGTCGACGGCGATGTACTTGCTCTCGGTGAACTCGAGCATGCCCTCGTGGCCGCCTTCCCGGCCCAGACCCGATTGCTTCGTGCCGCCGAACGGCGCGGCCGGGTCCGACACGACCGGCCGGTTGAGCCCCACCATGCCGCTGTCGATCCGTTCGGCCACTCGCAGGCCGAGTTTGAGGTCCGTGGTGTAGACGTAGGAGACCAGCCCGTACTCGGTCGCGTTGGCCAGCGTGACGGCCTCGTCGACGTCGGAGAAAGTGACCACCGGGGCGACCGGGCCAAAGATCTCCTCGTTCAGGATCGGCGCCTCGTGCGGCACGCCGGCCAGCACCGTCGGCAGGTAGAAGTAGCCGGGCCGCTCCGGAGCGCCGGCGCCGACCAGGGCCTTGGCCCCGCCGTCCAGCGCACCGGTCACCAGCTCGGCCACCTTGTCCCGAGTGGACGCGTTGACCAGCGGGCCGATGTCGGTGCCCTCGTCCAGGCCGGGGCCCACGGTCAGCGAGGCCATCCGCGCCGCGAGTCCGGCGGCGAACTCGTCCGCGACGGACTCGTGCACGATGAACCGGTTCGCCGCGGTGCACGCGGACCCGCCGTTGCGCAGTTTCGCGACCATCGCGCCGGCGACGGCCTCCTCGACGTCCGCGTCGCCGAGGACGACGAAGGGCGCGTTGCCGCCCAGTTCCATCGCCGAGCTCACCACGGTGCGGGCCGCGTGGCCGAGCAGGGTTCGGCCGACCTCGGTCGAGCCGGTGAAGGAGACCTTCCGCACCCGTTCGTCGTCCAGCAGCCGGGCCGCCAGCGCGTCGGACTGCCGTGAGGGGACCACATTCACGACACCGTCGGGCACGCCCGCCTCCGCCAGCAGGGCGCCGATGGCCAGCGCGGTCAGGGGCGTCGCCGACGCCGGCTTGAGCACGACGGCACAGCCCGCGGCCAGCGCCGGCCCGATCTTGCGGGTCGCCATCGCGGCCGGGAAGTTCCACGGCGTGATCAGCAGCGAGACGCCGATCGGCTGGCGCAGCACCATGATGCGGTTCGTGCCCGCGGGCGCCGTCCCGACCGTGCCGGACAGTCGGACCGCTTCTTCGGAGTACCACCGGAAGAACTCGGCGGCGTAGGCGACCTCGGAGCGGGCGTCGGCTAGGGCCTTTCCGTTCTCCAGCACGATGAGCCGGGCCAGCGCATCGGACCGCTCGACCATCAGCTCGTACGCCCGGCGCAGCACGTCGGCGCGGCGGCGGGGGCTGGACGCGGCCCACTCCGGCATGGACCGCTCGGCCGCGTCGACGGCCGCGACGGCGGTGTCGAGGCCGCCGGCGGCGATCTCCACCAGCACATCCTCGGTCGACGGGTCGACGACGCTGATCGTGTCGGGCCCGTCGACAGTGTGGCCGCCGACGATCGGTCCGCGGGGAATGGTCCCAAGCTTGCTCTCGACGTCCTCGAAGGGGCTCATGAACTCGTTTCTCCTAGTACGGGTTGGCGACGAACAGCTCCTGCGCCGGGAAGAGGGTGAGCACCCGCGGACCGTCCGCGGTCACCACGACCTCCTCCTCGATCCGCGCGGCGGAGAACCCGTCGTCGGCCGGGCAGTACGTCTCCAGCGCGAAGACCATGCCCACCTGGAGCTCGACCGGCTCCGTCATGCTGTTGAGCCGGGAGACGATCGGGCGCTCGTGCAGGCCGAGGCCCAGCCCGTGGCCGAACTGGAGGCCGAACGCGGCGAGTTCGCTGTCGAAGCCGAAGTCCTGCGCCCGGGGCCAGACCGCGGCCACCTCGTCGGTGCCGACACCCGGCTTGACCATCCGGATCGCCGCGTCCATCCACTCCCGGGCGCGGGTGTAGGCGTCGCGCTGGCTCGCGGTCGCGCTGCCGACGCTGAAGGTGCGGTAGTAGCAGGTCCGGTAGCCGTTGAAGCTGTGGATGATGTCGAAGAACGCCTGGTCGCCCGGCCGGATCAGCCGGTCGGTGAAGTTGTGCGGATGCGGGTTGCAGCGCTCGCCGGAGATGGCGTTGACCGCCTCGACCTGGTCGGATCCCATCTCGTAGAGCCGCTGGTTGGCCAGCGCGACGATCTGGTTCTCGCGGATTCCGGGCTTGAGGGCCTCGACGATGTCCTGGTACACGCCGTCGACCATGGCCGCCGCCTGGTTGAGCAGGGTGATCTCGTCGACCGACTTGATCTGCCGCGCGTCCAGCATGAACTGCTGCGCGTCGACCACTCGCAGCCCCTGCTTCTGCATCTCGAACAGGAACGCCGGCTCGACGATGTCCACGCCGACGGGATCGTCGGCCAGGCCCATGTCGTCGAGCAGGCCCTTGATCTCCCTGACCGCGGACTCCATCAGGCCGGCGCTCGGGGCCACGGCGCCCCGCATGCCGAGCATGCCGGGGCGGCAGTTCTCGTCCGGCAGCCAGTTCGAGTAGAGCTGGTGGTGGCGGACCGCCGAGCCGAAGTCCCACAGCCACGGATCAGCCGCGGTGCGGGTGAGCAGCGCGTAGCGGGTCATCTTGTCCCCCAGCGCGCCGCCGATCCAGGTCTGCGTGGTGTAGCGGATGTTGTAGAAGTCGAACAGCAGGAAGGCGCCGCAGCCCGAGGCGTCCAGCGAGGCCTTGGCCCGGTTCAGGCGGTGCCGCCGCAGCCGGTCGAAGTCGACGCGCTCCTCGTAGTCGACACCGTTGTGGCCCGGCGCCGACAGCGGACGTGAGGTGGTCATGGTTGTGCTCCCGGGTCTGCGATGCGCATGGTCGTCGCGTCAGAACGCGGCGCGGACGGTGCCGCCGTTCACCCCGAGCGTGGCCCCGGTGGAGTAGGCCGCCAGCGGCGAGGCGAGGAACAGCACGGCGCGCGCGACCTCCACCGGTTCCCCAAGCCGGCCAAGGGGAATCTGCCGGTCGCGGATCAGCTCGGCGATCGCGGCGTCGCCCTTCAGCCCGTAGTTCTTCTCCACGGTCTCGAGGTACCCGCCCTCCCGGAACCACAGCGGTGTCCAGATAGGACCGGGCGACACGTCGTTCACCCGCACGGTCGGCGCGTAGGTCCGGGCCAGCGTCTTGGACAGGCTGACCACGGCGGCCTTGCTGGCCGCGTAGTCGACGAACACCGTCTCCGGCTGGCCGGCCAGGTCCGAGGTCACGTTCACCACCGAGCCGCCGCCCGCGGCGTGCATCCGCGGCACCAGCCGCCGGCAGGTCCGGGCCATCGCGAAGAAGTTCAGCTCGAAGGTGCGGTGGAAGTCCTCATCGGACAGTTCCTCGAACGGCAGCATCCGGCCGATGCCCACGTTGTTGACCAGGATGTCCGGCGGGCCGCCGAAATGGCGGACCGCGGTGTCGGCCGCGCCGTTGCACTGCTCCAGTTGCGACAGGTCCGCCTCGTGGGTGCGGACCGAGGTCAGCTTCTCCTCGGCCACGTAGTCGTCGAGGACGTCGATCGCCCGGTCGACGGCGAACACGCTCGCCCCCTCCTGGGCGAACAGCCGGACGACGTCCCGGCCGATGCCGGTGGCCGTCCCGGTCACGTAGACGGTCTTGCCGTCGAGCTGCAGATCCATCCGATGCCTCCTCAGGCCGGCAGGGCCGGCGGCCAGTTGTCGAAGGTGACCGCGGTGTGGGTGGGCGCCCCGGCCGGGATGAACGCCACGGCGAAGGCCAGGCAGCGGACGCCGCTGTGGTGCGCGAAGATCGAATGCGGCACGTTCGGCGGCGTGTGCACCAGATCCCCCGGCGAGACCTCCTGGACGTCCTCGCCCACGCGCATGGTCCCCCGGCCGGACAGCACGTAGTAGAACTCGTGCGAGTCGTGATGGTGCGGCTCGATGAACTTGCCCGCCTCGACCAGGAATTCGTTGACGAACTGCAGGTAGCCGCCCTCGGTCGCCTCGCGCAGCGCCCCGAACGGGATCATGAAGTGGCTGGCCACGGTGTTGTCGTGCTCCAGCACTGGCGGGACGTCGGCGGTCAGCACGTGCCGCATCGGTCCTCCCTCCGTTTTGTGGTCGGCGATCAGGTGAGGACCGCGCCGCCGGTGGTCGCGAGCACCACGCCGGTGGCGTCGAGCCCGTTGAGCAGCAAGGTGGCCGCACCGATGTGCTCGGGCGCCCCGAACCGTCCCAGCGGCACCTCCTTCATTCGCGTCCGCAGGTATTCATCGAACGTCAGCCCCGCCGACTCCGCCATGCCGGTGAACGCGGCGCGCATCAGCGGCGTGTCGACCGGGCCTGGGCACAGGGCGTGCACGCTGATGCCGGACGCCGCCAACTGCTCGGCGAGTCCCTGGACATAGCCCACGACCGCGAACTTGGCCGCGCAGTAGGCGGCGTTCCCCCGTTCGGCGACCAGCCCGGCCTGCGACGCCAGCACGACGATCGACGCCCGTCCCGCGCGGTGCAGAGCCGGCAGGAGCGCGTCCACGACGTTGTGCACACCGGTTCCGTTGACCGACAGCGACAGGTCGCGCACACGCTCGGGCATCGCGGCCAGTCCACCGGAGCCGCCGACCCCGTGGTGCACGATGAGGCCAGAGATGCCTTGCGCGACAAGGGGATCCGCGGCCAGCGCGGCAACGTCCGCCGGGGACGTCACGTCACAGCCGAGGTACGCGACCCCCAGTTCGTCGGCGACCCGGACCAGCGTCGGCGACGGCAGATCACTGAGGATCAGCGGCAGTCCCGCGGCCGACAGCCGCCGGGCGGTGGCGAGTCCGAGACCACCGGCGGCGCCGGTGATCAGGACCGGCGCCTGGCCCGGCGACGCGGGCCGAGGCGCCGTACGCAGGTCGACGGTGGCGCCGGTGGTGAACCCGGCGGCTTCGTCGTCGCCGAGATACGCCAGCACCGCGGCCAGGTCGGCGTCCGAGGTGGCGTCGCCGACGATCACCGTGTTCACCCGTTGCCCGCCGGCGGACGCCTCCAGGGCGGCGGTCCCGGCAACGCCGGCAACCGCCGCCAGGCCGGCCCGCGCGAGCGGGGTCGGCTCGGCGTCCGTCTGGACGACCACGACCACCGGCGTGGGCGAGCCGGTCGCGAGCAGCGCGCCGAGACTCTCGAGCAAGGCGCGAGACGTGCCTTCCACCGCCTCCGTCCACGCGTCGCCGACGCTCTTGGCGCGCAGGTCCAGGGCCAGGGTCTCGAAGCCACCGCCGGCCAGCCGGGCGTCCAGCTCGGCCGACGAGGGGACGACGGCGGTCATCGGCTCGCCGCCGTCATCCGCTCGATCGTCCGGTCCACGGTGACCGCCAGGACCAGCAGCGCGCCGGTGACCAGCAGTTGCACGTCGGTCGAGACGCCGAGCAGGTTCAGGCCGTTGCCCACGATGCCGATCACGAGGGCGCCCAGCAGCGCCGCGGAGGCCGTGCCCCGGCCGCCGAACAGGCTCACCCCGCCGATCACGGCCGCGGCGATCGCGTTCAGCAGCAGCGCGCCGCCGCCGATGCCGCCGCCGGAGGAGACCGAGACGCCGAGGATGCGGGACGCCGCGATGATGCCGCCGATCGCGGCCAGCGCCCCGGCGATCCCGAAGGCGGCGATCTTCATCCGGTTGACCTTCACGCCGGCCCGCAGCGCCGCGTCCGCGTTGCCGCCCACGGCATACAGGTGCAGCCCGAAGCGGGTCTCGTTGAGCGTGTAGGACGCCAGGGCGAGCAGCGCCGCGAAGATCACGACCGGGGTCGGCACGCCCTCGTTCGCGTTCAGCACCACGACGGTGATCGCGCCGGCCACCGCGGTCACCGCGGTCGGCAGGACCACCTGACGCAGCATCGAACTGTCGATCTGGTGCTGGACTTTGCGCTGGTGCGTGGTCCACCGCAGCCCGAAGACGAACGCGGTCGCCACAAGCACCAGGACCCAGATCGCCGGGCCGGTCACGAAGGTGCCCGCGATCTGCTCCAGCCCGGTGCCCAGCAGGCTGTACCGGCCGGCCGTGGGCAGCAGGATCAGCTGAAGTCCGTTGAGCACCAACCCGACGCCGAGAGTGACCACAAAGGACGGCACCTTGAACCGGGTCGCCCAGAACCCGATCACACAGCCGATCGCCGCGCCCAGCGCGACGGCGATGACCAGCGCGAGGGCGCTGTTCATGCCGGACTCCACCGCCAGCTTGGCCATCAGCACCGACGTCACGCCGCTGTTGGCCGCGACCGACAGGTCGATCTCGCCCAGCAGCAGCACAAAAACCAGCCCGAGCGCGATCGTCCCGGTGACCACGGTCTGCACCAGCAGGTTGGACAGGTTCCGGCTGGACAGGAAGAAGTCGCTCTGGCTGGCGAAGTAGACGACCAGCAGCAGCATGCCGGCCACGACCGGCAGCGCCCGCAGGTCGGTCGCGAGCAGTTCCACGATCCGCGCCCGCCGCCCCGCGGGCGGGGTGGCCCGGCCCGACTCGGTCGGCGGCACCGATGTCTGCACTGTGCTCATCGCGCCGAGTTCACCTCCTCGTTCCCGCCGACCATCGCGTTGACGATGGTCTCTCCGCTGACGTCCTTCGAGTTGAACTGCGACACGACCCGGCCCAGCCGCAGCACCACGACCCGGTCGGTCACCTCGACCACGAACTGGTGGATGTCGTGCGAGACGACCAGCACCCCCAGCCCGTCCTCGGCGAGCTGGCGGATCAGCCGCCCCACCTGCGCCGAGGCGGTGTGGCTGAGCGCGGCGGTCGGCTCGTCCAGCAGGACGAGGTTCGGCTTCCAGAGGATCGAGCGGGCGATGGCGATGTTCTGCCGCTGCCCGCCGGACATCGCGCCGACCGGCCGGCTCAGGGAGATGCTGTCCAGCCGCAGCCGGCGCAGCACCTCCCGGGACCGCTGCTGGGCCTGCGCGCGCCGGATCCGGCCGCCGAACAGGCGGGGGCCCACGAGCTCGCGCCCGAGGAACAGGTTCTGGACCGCGTCGAGGTTGTCGCACAGCGCCAGGTCCTGGTAGACGGTCTGGATCCCCAGATCCTTGGCGTCGTTGGGGTTGCGCAGCTCGACCGGCCGGCCCTGGAACCGGATCCGGCCCGTGTCCGGCCGGATCGCGCCGGCCATCGTCTTGACCAGAGTGGACTTGCCGGCGCCGTTGTCGCCGACCAGCCCGACCACCTCGCCGGGGGCGATCCGGAGGCTGACGGCGGCCAGGGCCTGGACACCGCCGTACGCCTTCGAGACGTTCTCGAGTTCCAGTAGCGGAGTCGTCATCGCGCTGTCCTCCTCGGCGGCGCGGGTCGGGTCACGGCGGTCACGCGCCATGCTGCTTGCACACGTCGGCGTTCTCGGCGCCCTGGCAGATCTGCTTCCAGGTGTAGAAACCCGCGTCCACGACGACGTTCAGGTTGTCCTTGGTCATGTTCTGCACCGGCAGGAACACCGTCGGCACCTTCATGAACTTGTTGTCCAGCGTGCCGTTCACCAGGTTCTTGGGCACGCCCTGGCCCTTGATGACCGACGTGGTGACCTCGGCGGCGGTCTTCGCCTGCGTGTCGAGGTTCTTGAAGACGGTGTTGTCGAGCTTGCCCTCGGCGACGAACTGCACCGCGTCGAGGTTCGCGTCCTGCCCGCCGGTGACCGGGATCTTGCCGACCAGGTTCTGGCTGGTCAGCGCCGCGACGATGCCGCCGGCCAGGCCGTCGTTCATGGTGACGAACAGATCGACCTTGTTGTTCTCCTTGGTGAGGCAGTCCTCGGCGAACGACTGGCCCTGCACCGGGTCCCAGTTGGTGATGTTCTTGTCGCAGACGACCTTGATCTTGCCGCTGTCGATCAGCGGCTGGAGGTACTTGTCCTGGCCCGCCTCGTACTGGTTGGTGCCGTACTCGCCGGGATTGCCCTTGACCCGCGCGATCGCGAGCCCCTGGCCCGGCATCTTGTCGATCAGGGCGGCCGCTTCCTTGCCCTGCTCCTCGCCCACCTGGGTGGCGTTGAAGGCGATCTGCGCCGTGACCGGCCCGCCGACCGCGTCGTGCTCGTAGAGGATCACCGGCACCTTCGCCTGCGCCGCGGTCCGCAGCGAGCCCGAGGCCAGGTTCGCGTCCGCGGAGACCAGCACGATGGCCGACGCGCCCTGCGTGATGGCGTCGTTGACCTGGTTCTGCTGCTTGTCCGGGTCGCCCTGCGCGTTGAGCACCTCGACGTCCGTGCCCGGTGACATCTGCTGCATGTACTTCTTGAAGGCCGGCGCGTCGCGTTCCTCGAAACGAGTGGTGGTCGCGTTGGGCAGCAGGAAGAACACCTTCTTCGAGCCGCCGTCGGCCGCGCCGCCGCTGGAGGTCTGGTTCGGCGCGCAGCCGGCCAGGAGAATGGCCGCGCTGGCCAAGGCCAGCGCCGCCGTGCGTGTTCTTGTCACCGTGGCACTCCTCGTTGAGTAGGTCTGCGGTGGGTCTAGGCGCTCATGGCGCGGAAGTACTGGGCGAGCCCGCTTTCGTCGTGGTCGGCGAACCCCGCCCGCACTGCTCGCTCGAGGACGCCGAGGTTGGCCTGCGCCTGCGGCAACGGGGCCCCGACGTGCTCGCCGAGCGCCAGCGCCAGCCGGAGGTCCTTCGCGGCCAACGCCAGCCGGAACGCCACCGGCACCTCGCCCGGGCGTTCGAACGCGGCCTGCCGGTAGTGCACGAACGGCGCCGAGATCGCGCTGTTGAGGAACACCGAGTAGGCGGTGGTCCGCTCGATCCCGGCCCGCTCGGCCAGCACCAGCGCCTCGGACACGGCCCCGTTCAGGCTGTGCACGACCGAGTTCACGGCCAGCTTCATCGCCGACCCCGCGCCGCTGGGACCCAGGTGCAGCACCGGGTCGCCGAGGTCCGCGAGCACGTCGCGCACCGACGCGAACGCCTCCTCGTCACCGGCGGCCATGATCGTCAACGTCGCCGCCGCGGCCGCCGCGACGCTGCCGGAGACGGGCGCGTCCAGGAAGGCGCAGCCGTTCACGGCGACCAGGCCGTGCAGCCGGGCGACTGTCTCGGGCGAGACCGTGCCCATGTCGATGGCGACCGCCCCGGTCGGCAGGCTCTCCAGGACGCCGTCCCGACCGAGGTACGCGTCGAGCAGGGCGTCGTCGTCGGCGAGCATCGTGATCACGATGTCCGCGTCGGCGGCGGCCCGGGACGGCGTCTCGGCGGCGGTCACGCCGTGCTCCGCGGCGAAGTCGGCGGCCTTGCCCGGGGACCGGTTCCAGACGGTGACGGGGTGGCCGCTGGCGGCCAGGTTGGTCGCCATCGGCAGGCCCATCCGGCCGAGCCCGAGGAATGCGATCTTGCCCATCACGCGGCTTCCTTGGTCATCTGGGTGGGCCGGGCGCTGCCGGTCCACGGGTCGATCAGGGTCTTGATCCGGGTGCTGCGCCGCTCGACGATCGGCCGGAGGCCCTCGTCCACGAGTTCGTCGAGGCTGAGCGCGACCGGGGCGATGTCCGACCACGGCTGGTCCCGCTTGGCCAGCAGCCGCAGGGCCTCCGGCATGTCGGCGGCGAAGACGTGGGCGTTGGTGCCGATCACCTCGTGCTCGATCAGGCTCAGCGTGCGCACGTCCCACTCGACCGAGCCGCCCTGGAGGCCGACCAGGACGAGCCGGCCGCCGTTGGGCAGCACCGACAGGGCGGTGCCCAACCCGGCGGCGGTGCCGGAGACCTCGTAGACCACCGTGGGATTCAGGTCCCACTGGGCGAGGGCGTCGGCCGGCTCCACGCCGTCGGCGAGGTGGAACACGCGCGCCGCGCCCAGGTTGTCGGCGATCTTCAGCCGCTCGGCGTCGATGTCCATCACGGTGACGCGCTCGGTGACGTCCGAGGTGGCGAAGGTGAGGAACGCTCCGATCCCGCCGACACCGATGATCAGCGCCTCGTCGTCGGCGGTCAGCCGGCCGCGGCGCATCGCGTGCACGGCGATCGACATCGGCTGCGCCAGGGCCGCCGTGTCCTGCGGGATGCCGTAGGGCCGCACGCTGAGGCAGACCGCCGCGGGCACGCTGACGTACTGGGCGAGTGCGCCGTCGCGCTGCAGGCCCACCGTCGAGTAGCGCAGGCACAGGTTGGTGCGCCCGCGCCGGCACTGGACACAGGCGCCACAGGAGATCCCGGCGCCCGAGACAACGAGGTCGCCGACCGTGAACTCGGCGACGCCGGCGCCCACCTCACGCACGATGCCGGTCAGCTCGTGGCCCGGAATCATCGGGCCGACGTGCCGCGACACCGGGTGCCGGTGCGCGATGGGGAACATGTGCGGTCCGGAGGCGAACTCGTGGGCGTCCGTCCCGCAGATCCCGACCGCGTGCACTTCCAGCAGCAGCTCGCCGGGACCGCACGGCGGAGCCGGGACATCCTCGACCCGGATGTCACCCCGTCCGTGGAAGACCGCAGCACGCATCCCGTTACCCTCGTTTCCGCTCAAGAGATCGATTGCATCGTCTGCTAAAGATGCAGCTCGACGGGCCCTGATGGTCATGCAATTGATTGCATCGGGGCCCAAGAGTACGCCCGCGGAGGTGTCTGTCAAGAGTGGTGGACGAGCTCGCCGCCGGGGCCGGGTAGCCGGCGTTGGCGTCGGCCGACCACGGCGGCCGGCGAGGAGGGCGACGTGGCACGCGGTCGGCTCGGCCGGGTCCTCATGCGACAGCGGTGGAGCACGATGGGACCGCACCCGCGCGAACCCGTCGCCCACGAGCCGCGCCGAGGTTGGAGCCGAGCGGCCGTCGGAGCAGTTGCCGCCTAGGGGCGGCGGGCGGCGGTGCTTTCCCGGATCTCGAGCGTGAACGGGGTCTGGATGTTCTCCGGCTCGAACTCCTCGTCGGTCTCGGTGACGCGGCGTCGGGCCAGGTCGACGGCGGTGCGGGCGATCGCGAGCTTGTCCGGGGCGACGGTGGTCAGCGACGGCCGGCTGTAGGCGCCTTCCTCGGTGTTGTCGAAGCCGACGACGGCGATGTCCTGCGGCACGCGCAGGCCGCGTTCGGCGATGGTCCGCAGCGCGCCGATCGCCAGCAGGTCGTTGAAGCAGAACACGGCGTCCGGCGGCTCGGGCAGGTCGAGCAGGCCGGCCATGGCCTCCGCGCCGTTCTGGCGGTGGTAGCGCACCGCGGGCCACACAAGTTCGGGCGACTGCGGCAAACCGCCCGCCGCCAACGCCTCTCGGTAGCCGGCCAGTCGGAGCGCGGCGGTTGTCCGGTATGGGTGTTCGCCGATCGCGGCGATCCGCGCACGTCCGATCTCTACCAGGTGGCCGACCGCCGTGCGTGCGGCCAGCACGTTGTCGATGGCCACGTGGTCGATGCGCACGTCCACCGAGTGTTCACCGATCATCACCAGCGGCACGCCCGGGTCCAGGTCGGCGAAGTCGGCGGCGTGCAGCGCCTCCGGGCTGATCACCGCCGCGTCGATCAGGTGCGGACCGAGCGCCTCCAGCACCGCCCGCTCGCCCTCGCGGGTGGCCGGAGTCTGCTCGATGAGCACGTTCCAGCCCTGCTCGCGGCCCGCCGTGATCATCATGCTGGCCAGCTCGCCGAAGTAGGGGATGCCCAGCTCCGGCACCACCAGGGCGATGAAGCCGGTGCGGCCCCGGCGCAGGTTGCGGGCCCCGATGTTGGGTCGGTACCCGGTGGCCGTCAGGGCCTCCTCGACTCGCCGGCGGTTCTCCGGTTTGACGAACGAGTAGCCGTTGACGACGTTGGACGCGGTCTTGATCGACACGCCGGCCAGCCTCGCCACGTCCCGCAGCGTCACGGCCATGCCACCCCCCAGTCCTCCGACCTTTGTCCAGTCGACCATAGCGCGGTTTCGGGCCGCTCCGGCCGGCCGGGACCAACTTCGCCCAGACCCATTTACAACGTTGTGCCAACGATGTAAAAATCCGGCCACCCGATCGAGTGAGCCGGATCACCGCCAGGACCCGGTCCCGATGTCCGCCGCGATCCCAGGAGCGTGTTCCATGGCGTCGACCGCCCACCGCAGAGCTGTGCTGGCCGTGTCCACCGCCACCGCGGTGTCGCTCGCGCTGACCGGATGCGCGAGGTCCGAGTCCCAGAACTCCCCGTCGACCAGCGGCGGACCCGCCGCGTCCGCGGCGGCGAACCAGACCGCCGGCCCGACCTGCGCCATCGACCAGACCGGCTACCCGAAGGTCGACCTGAAGTCCGCGGTGATCGGCTTCTCCCAGTCGGAGAAGGAGGACAACCCCTTCCGCATCGCCGAGACGCAGTCGATCAAGGACCAGGCGGCCAAGCTGGGCGTCGCCTCCGACCACCTGCTGACCACCAACGCGCAGAGCGACCTGAACAAGCAGATCAGCGACATCAAGTCGCTGCTGGACCGGGGCGTGCAGCTGCTGATCGTGGCGCCGCTCAACTCCGACGGCCTCCAGCCGGCGTTCGACGCGGCCAAGGCCAAGAAGGTCCCGGTGGTGACCATCGACCGCAAGGTCGGCTCGCAGCCGTGCGCGGACTACCTGACCTTCATCGGCTCCAACTTCGTGCAGCAGGGCCAGCGGGCGGCCGCCGAGATGGTCCGGATCACCGGGGGCGCCGGCAAGATCGCCGTCCTGCTCGGCTCGTCCGGCAACAACGTCACCACCGACCGCACCCAGGGCTTCAAGGACGGCATCGCCTCGGCCAAGGGCCTGTCCGTGGTCGCCGAGCAGACCGGCGACTTCGACCGCGCCAAGGGCCAGACCGTGATGGAGCAGCTGATCCAGAGCAACCCCGACATCACCGCGGTCTACGCCGAGAACGACGAGATGGGCATCGGCGCGGCCAACGCGCTCAAGGCCGCCGGCAAGCAGCCGGGCAAGGACGTCAAGATCGTCTCGGTGGACGGCACGCGCAACGCCGTGCAGCTGATCGCGAACGGCGGCTACAACGCGGTGATCGAGTCCAACCCGCGCTTCGGCCCGCTGGCCTTCCAGGTGCTGCAGCAGTTCGAGGACGGCAAGCCGGTGGCCGAGAACGTGGTGATCTCCGACGACCAGTACGACGAGACCAACGCGGCGCAGAAGGTCGCCGGCGCGTACTGACCGCTCACCGACAAGGAGTTCGCCCGTGCCCGCGGAACACCAGCCGGTGCTCGAAGCCCTCGGCGTCAGCAAGCAGTTCGCCGGAGTCAAAGCCCTCGACGAGGTGACGTTCTCGCTGCGCGCCGGCGAGGTGCACGCCCTGGTCGGCGAGAACGGCGCCGGCAAGTCCACCCTGATCAAGGTGCTGACCGGCGTGTACCAGCCGGACGCGGGCGCGCTGCGCTACCGGGGCGCGCCGGCGGTCTTCCACCGGCCGACGCAGGCGCAGCAGGCCGGCATCTCCACGATCTACCAGGAGGTCAACCTCGTCCCGCTGATGAGCGTGGCGGCCAACGTGTTCCTCGGCCGGGAGCCGCGCAACCGGCTCGGCCTCGTGGACACCGCGCGGCTGACCGCGATGGCCACCGAACTGCTCGCCGACTACGGCATCGACGAGGACGTGCGCCGGCCGCTGGGCGAGCTGGCCGTGGGCGCGCAGCAGATGGTGGCGCTGGCCCGCGCGGTGTCCACCGACGCGCAGGTGGTGATCATGGACGAGCCGACCTCCTCGCTGGAGCCGCGCGAGGTGCAGACGCTGTTCGGTGTGATCGACACGTTGCAGCGCAAGGGCATCGCCATCGTCTACGTCAGCCATCGGATGGACGAGCTGTACCTGACCTGCGACCGGGTGACCGTGCTGCGCGACGGCCGCCTGGTGCACACCGGCCCGCTGGCCGAGCTGCCCCGCATCGAGCTGGTGTCGATGATGCTGGGCCGGGAGGTCGGCGACATCCGGGCGCACGGCGCGACCGGCTTCGCCGCCGAGCACGGTCGGAACTTCGCCGGGCACGAGCGGGAACCGTTGCTGCGCGCGGAGAATCTCGTCAGCGGGCGACGGCTGGCCGGGGTGAGCGTCGACGTGCGGCCGGGCGAGGTGGTGGGCCTGGCCGGGCTGCTCGGCTCGGGCCGCAGCGAGACCGTCCGGGCGATCCTCGGCGACCTGCCGCTGGACGGCGGCACGATCACCGTCGCCGGCAACGTCGTGCCGTCGGGCAGCGTGCCGGCGGCGATGCGCGCGGGCATCAGCATGCTCGCCGAGGACCGCAAGGCCGACGGCATCATCCCGAACCTGTCGGTGCGGGAGAACATCGTGCTGGCCGCGCTGCCCCGGCTGTCCCGGTTCGGCCTGGTCAGCCGGGCCCGGCAGGACCGGATCGTGCGGACGTTCATGGACCGGCTGCGGATCAAGGCGGCCGGCCCGGACCAGAAGGTCGGCGAGCTGTCCGGCGGCAACCAGCAGAAGGTGCTGCTGGCCCGGTGGCTGTGCGCGCAGCCGAAGCTGTTGCTGCTGGACGAGCCCACGCGCGGCATCGACGTCGGCGCGAAGGCGGAGGTGCAGGCGCTGATCGACGAGCTGGCCGCGGAAGGGCTCGCGGTGCTGCTGGTGTCCTCGGACATGGAGGAGCTCATCGACGGCGCGGACCGGTTGGTGGTGCTGCGCGACGGCGTCGCGGTCGGCGAACTGGCCGGCGACCAGGTGACCGAGGACAACGTGCTGGCGGCGATCGCGTCCGTCGACGAAGGGAGCCGGTGATGGCGGGCGTGACGGTGGCGACCCGGCTGACGGTCGACCGGGCCCGGGTGGCGGCCTGGTCGCAGGACTACGGCGTCTACGCCGCCGTCGGCGTGCTGCTGGTGTTCAACGTGGCGTTCACCGCGAACTTCCTGTCGGTGGCGAACTTCCGCACCCAGCTGGTGGAGGCCGCGCCGGTCTGCATCGTCGCGCTGGGCATGGCGCTGGTGATCGGCACCGAGGGCGTGGACCTGTCGGTCGGCGCGGTGATGGCGCTGTCGGCCGCGCTGGTGCCGCTGTACCTCGGCTACGACACGATGACCGCCGTCGTGGTGGCGCTGGCCGCCGGGCTGGCATGCGGGCTGTTCAACGGGTTTCTGGTGGCGTACCTGGGAATCCAGCCGATCGTGGCGACGCTGGCGCTGCTCGTCGGCGGCCGCGGCCTGGCGCTGGTGATCGCGCATGGCCAGCTGGTGCAGCTCTACAACCCGACGTTCCTGTCCCTGGGCACCGGGGACCTGCTGGGCATTCCGATCAGCGTGCTGGTCGCCGCCGTGCTGGCGGTCGCGGCGGGGCTGCTCGTGCAGCGGACCACGTTCGGCCGGCGCATCGTGGCCATCGGCGGCAACCGGGCCGCGAGCCGGCTCGCCGGCCTGCCGGTGCGTCGGGTGCTCGTCGGCGTGTACGCGATCTGCGGCGTGCTCGCCGGGGTCGCGGGCGTGCTGGCGACCGCGCGGCTGAGCGCGAGCGACCCCGCCAACGTCGGGCTGCTGATGGAACTGTCCGCGATCACCGCAGTCGTGGTGGGTGGCACGCCGCTGACCGGCGGCCGGATCCGGGTGCTCGGCACCGTGATGGGCGCGCTGCTGATGCAGCTGGTGCGGGCGACCCTGATCAAACACAACCTGCCGGACTCGACCGCGCAGATGGTCCAGGCGGCGATCATCGTCGCGGCCGTGTACGCGGCGCGGGAGCGGAGCAGCCGATGACCTCGTCCACCAAGTCTCGGGAGTCCACAGTGGACGTCACTGCGCCGCCGCGCCGCTCGACGGCCTCCCGTCAGCTGTTCGCGACCGTGCTGCAGCGCCAGGGCGCGGCTATCGTGCTGGTGCTCATGGTCGCCGTCGCGTGGCTGTCGTTCCCGAACTTCGGCACCGTGGACAATCTGCGGGACCTGCTGTTGCAGAGCTCGTTCCTGGCGATCATCGCGCTCGGCATGACGTTCGTGATCATCACGGGCGGCATCGACCTGTCCGTCGGGTCGGTGTACGCGCTGGGCGGCGTGCTGGCCGCCTACGGCTCGCAGTGGGGCCTGGTCGGCGCGCTGCTGCTGCCTCTGGTGGCGTGCGGGCTGATCGGCCTGGTCAACGGCGTGCTGGTGGCCCGGACCGGGATGGCGCCGTTCATCGTCACGCTGGCGACGCTGCTGTTCGCCCGGGGTCTGCTGCTGGCGATCTCGCACGAGGGCGCCACCACGTACAAGATCGCGCCGGACGCGGCCTTTCTCGTGCTGGGCCGGGGCACGCTGCTGGGCGTCGGGTATCCCGTGTACATCGCCGCGGCGCTGTTCGTCGTCGGCGGTGTCGTGCTGCGCCGGACCGCCTTCGGCAACAGCGTGTTCGCGACCGGCGGGGCGGAGAACTCCGCGCTGCTCATGGGTCTGCCGGTGGTCCGGACGAAGATCACCGTGTACACCCTCAGCGGCGCGCTGGCCGGCTTCGCCGGCGCGCTCACCGCCGCGTACCTCGAGTCCGGCGTCACCGTCATCGGTGTCGGCACGGAGCTGGACGCGATCTCGGTGGTCGTGATCGGCGGCACGCTGCTGACCGGCGGCGCCGGCAGCATCCTCGGCACGGTCGTCGGCGTGCTGCTGCGCGACGTGATCCAGAACATCATCAACCAGGTCGGCAGCCTGGACAGCAACTACCAGGCCGTGGTCAGCGGCGGCTTCCTGCTGGCCGTCGTGGTGGTGCAGCGAAGCCTGGCCGGCAACCGCGTCCGCCGGGGACGGCCCCGACTCCGGGAGCACTCGTGAAGCGCACCTCGACCCGCCTGGCCGATGGGCGTGAGCTGCTGTACTTCGACCGGTCCGACGACGCGGACCGGTCGGCCGACGACGTGCGCGAGCTCCGGCCGGCGGCCGCGTCGCAGCTGCGGCACGACCGGCTGCTCGACGAATGGGTGACGTTCTCCCCGCACCGCCAGGACCGCACGTTCCTGCCGGCCGACGACCTGTGTCCGCTGTGCCCGAGCGGACCGGGCCGCAGCACCGAGATCCCGGCCGGCGACTACGAGATCGCCGTGCTGGAGAACAGGTTTCCCTCCTTCACAGCGGAGGTCCACGGCCGGTGCGAGGTCGTCTGCTTCACCTCCCGGCACGACGCCTCGTTCACGTCGCTGTCCGCGGAGCGGGTGCGCGACGTGCTGGAGGTGCTGGCCGACCGCACCGCGGAGTTGTCCGCGCTGCCCGGCGTCGAGCAGGTCTTCTGCTTCGAGAACCGCGGCCGCGAGATCGGCGTGACACTCCAGCATCCGCACGGCCAGATCTACGCGTACCCCTTCGTCACGCCGAGGACGCGGCGGATGCTGGACGTGGCGCGAGCGCACCGCGAGCGGACCGGCGGCGACCTGTTCGCCGAGATCCTCAGCGACGAGCGCGCGGTGGGATCCCGTGTCGTGGCAAGCAATGATTCGTGGACGGCCTTCGTGCCGCAGGCCGCGCGCTGGCCCTACGAGGTGCACATCTACCCACACCGCAAGGTGCCCGACCTCGTCGCGCTGGACGATGCCGAGCGAGCCGCGTTCGCACCGCTGTATCTGGAGGTGTTGGCCGGGTTCGACGGGTTGTTCGACGCCCCGGCGCCGTACGTGTCGGGCTGGCACCAGGCGCCCGTTGGCGCTGATCGTCACCTCGCCCGCCTGCACCTGGAGCTGTTCACGATCCGACGAGCGTCGGACAAGCTCAAGTACCTGGCCGGCTCCGAGTCGGCGATGGGCGCCTTCGTCAACGACGTGCTACCGGAACAAGCCGCCGAACGCCTGCGGCAGGCGTGCACGTCCACGCAGGTCAAGCACCCTTCCAGTACTCGCGGATGACTCCACGAGTCCCCTGGCGGGTCACTACTGGCCACCTATACAACGTTGTACCAACGATGTAAAAATGGGTCGCTCCGGCCGAAGGATCCCTGATTCAGCGCCGAATCCGCGAGGTTGCCATGTCGCATCTCCCCCTGTGCCCACCACGTCGGCGGTCGGGTCCCCTGGTGTTCGCGGTCGCCGTGGCGATCGCGGTCGCCAGCCCGAACGCCGCCACCGCAACAGCGGCCCCCACGGCATCGAACGTCGTCGTGGACGGCCACGCCCGGTTCGAAGTGCTGACGCCGACGCTGATCCGGCTGGAGTACGCGGGCGACGACCGGTTCACCGACAGCGCGACTTTCAACGTCCCCGCCAGGAACTTCCCGGTGCCCGCGTTCACCACGGATGTCGCGGGCGGCTTCCGTGAGATCCACACCGTCGGACTTACCTTGCGCTACCAGGAGAACAGCGGGCCGTTCACCCGGGCCAACACCTCCGTGCAGCTCGCCGGCACGTCCGTCACCGCGACCCCGGAGTTCCCGTCCTACTGCGTCTTCAACACGCCGTGCGAGGCAGAGAACGGCTTGTTGGGCGGCTCGGCGGCTACGGCGTACGACCACGCGAACCACACCGGCTCCGGCTTCCTGGCCGGCTTCACCGCCACCGGCACCTCCCTCACCCAGGACGTGTCCGCGATCCCGGCTGCCGGGTCCTACCAGCTACAAGTGCGGTACGCCAACGCACAGGGCGGCGACGGCCAGACGGTGACGCGCACGCTGTCCACCACGGTGGACGGCGCGGCCGGGCCGACGCTGACGCTGCCAGTGACCGGATCGTGGGACACCTGGTCGACCGCGTCGGTGACCGTCGCGCTGGGCGCGGGCGCGCACACCGTTGGCATCAAACAAACCTCGGCCAACTCCGGCAACGTCAACCTGGACAGCATCGCTCTCACCCCGGCCGGCGCCCCCTACCCGGCGGCCACCGATCCCTTGCTGACCACCGGCTACGGCGCGGGCCCCACCAACGTGCTCGGCGGCTGGGACCGGTCGCTGGACAACCCCGACGCGGTCCCGACGGCCGAACACCCCGGCCTGCTCGACCGGGACGGCTGGTACCTGCTCGACGACACGCGCACCGCGCTGCTCAACGCCGACCAGACCGTGACCGACCGGCCGTCGCACGGCGCCCAGCCCTACCAGGACGGCTACTTCTTCGGCTACGGCCAGAACTACAAGCAGGGCCTCGCCGATCTCAACGCGCTGACCGGGCCGGCCAACCTGCTGCCCCGGTCGGACTATGGCGTCTGGTACTCCCGCTACTTCCCTTACACCACAGCGGACTACGAGAACGCGCTGCTGCCCGCGTTCCGGTCCACGTTCACGCCGATCGACCAGCTGGTCGTGGACACCGACTGGAAGTCGCCGTCCCAGTGGAACGGCTGGAACTGGAATCCCGCGCTGTTCCCCGACCCGCAGGGTTTCCTGAACTGGACGAAACAGCAGGGCCTGTCGGTGTCCCTCAACATCCACACGTCGATCGCCGGCAACGACCCCCGGTTCGCCGCGGCCAACGCCCAGGCCGGCGGCCTGCCGGCGGAGCCCGGCACCGGCAACTTCGACTTCGACTGGTCCAACCCGAGCCAGCTCGCCGCGTACCTCGGGCTGCACCAACAGTTCGAGCAGCAGGGCGTGCGCACGTGGTGGCTGGACTACTGCACCGGCTGTGGCGCATCGACCGCCTCGGACCAGCACGTCGCGCCGGACAACTTCATCAACCAGGCCTACGCGAACGACGCGGCGGCGCGAGGCGTGCGCGGCTTCTCGTTCGGCCGGATCGGCGGCTCCGAACAGGCGTCGATCCACGGCAGCTTCCCGCTGGGCCCGTGGTCGGAACGGCGCAACACCTTGCAGTTCACCGGGGACACGCCCGCGACCTGGGCGATGCTCGCCTTCGAGGCCCGGTTCACGCCGGACGAGGCGGCGGCCGGCCTGAGCAACGTCAGCCACGACATCGGCAGCTTCCACGGCGGCCACCTGGCCGACGACCTGTACGCGCGGTGGATGCAACTGGGCGCGTTCCAGCCGGTCGACCGGATGCACTCCGACCACGGCGACCGTCTGCCGTGGAACTACACCGGCGCCGCGGCGGCGAGCGCGGAGCGGTTCCTGCGGCTGCGCGAGTCGCTGGTGCCGTACACGTACACGTTGGCACAGCAGGCAAACGCGACCGGCGTCCCGATCACCCGGCCGCTGTACCTGAACTACCCGACGCAGGACGCGGCCTACACCAACCCGCAGGAATACCTGTACGGGGACAACGTCCTGGTCGCGCCGATCACAACACCGAACGACAGCAACGGGAACGGCTCGGTCACCGCGTGGATCCCGCCCGGCACATGGACCGACTACTTCACCGGCACCAGCTACACCGGCCCCAGCACCGCGACGATCACCGATCCCCTGTCGGCCATGCCGGTGCTGGTCAAGGCGGGCGGCATCATGCCGGTTCGCACCGACTACGTGGACAACCAGCAGCAGCAACCACTTTCCCAGCTGACCGTGAACGTCGCCGCCGGCGCGGACGGCGGCTTCGCCCTCTACCAGGACGCCGGCGAGGGCACCGGCTACCGGGCCGGCCAGTCCACCAACACGCCGATCTCCTGGCAGGACGCGACCCGCACGCTCACCGTGGGCGCCACCACCGGCTCCTACCCCGGCGCGGCGACCGCCCGTGCTTACACGCTGCGGCTGTCCAACGCGGTCGCGCCGACCGCCGTGACGGTGGACGGGGTCCGGGTCCCGGAGACCGCGTGGTCGTACAACGTCAACTCTCGCACGGTCACGGTGACCACGGCGAGCTTGTCGGTCGGCGCGAACCACACCGTCGCGCTGCTCGGTTCCGCGACGGCCAACCCGACCGCCGGCGAGGTGCTGGGCGCTGGCGGCCTGTGCCTGGCCGCGCGTGGCGGTTCCTCGGCCAACCAGACCCCCGTCGAACTGGACGCGTGCGATCACTCGGCCGGCCAGACGGTCACGCCCCCGGCCGGCGGCACGGTGCGGGTGCTGGGCACCTGCCTCGACGCGGCCGGCGGTGGCACGGCCAACGGCACGCCCGTCCAGGAGTACACGTGCGACAGCACCGGTGCCCAGAACTGGATACTGGAGTCCAACGGCGAACTGGTGAACCCGGCATCCGGCCGCTGCCTCACATCTCCGAACGGCGCCGCCGGCGTCGCGTTGCAGTTGGCCGACTGCACGGCGTCGGCCGGCCAGCTCTGGCGCTTCCCGCCCAATCGGATCACCGGCCCCGCCGGCCTCTGTGTGGACGTCGCCAACGCCGATCCGTCCTCCGCCACCGCGACGCAACTGTGGACCTGCAACAACAGCGACGCGCAACGCTGGTCCGCACCCGGCGACCAGACCGTGCGCACGTTGGGCAAGTGCCTCGACGTGGTCCACGGCGCCACCGCGAACAACACACCCGTGCAGTTGTGGGACTGCAACGGTTCCGGTGCGCAGGCGTGGGTCACCCAGGCCGACGGCAGCCTGCGCAACCCCGCCTCCGGCCGCTGCCTCGACGACCCGAACAACGCCGGCCTGCCGGGCGACCGGTTGCAGATCCACGACTGCAACGGCACGGCGGCCCAGCACTTCACGTTGGGAGGATGAAATGTCAGCCAAGAAGCTTTCCCGCCGCGATGTGCTCAAGGCGGCCGGCATGACGGTCGGCATGGCCGCCGCCGGCAGCGTCTCGGCCCCACTGGCGAACGCGGCCACAGCGGAGACATTGACGAACTACGGCAGTCACACCGACGACGGCCGCAGCATGACGATAACGAGCACCACGGGCCAGCAGCTGAAGATCACCGCCTACGGCGACCACATCGTCAGGGTGCGCAGCAAGCGCAGCGGCGAGAGCTTCTTCGCCGATGACCGCTACGAGATGGTCGATCCGGCGAACCATGCCGGCATGACGGGCCGGCTCGGCATCGTGGACAACGGCGCCAGCTTCACGGTGACGACCGCCGCGGCCGACGGCATCAAGATTGTGCTCCAGAAGAATCCACTGCGCGTCGAGTTCTACGCCAAGTGCGACAACTCGTTGCTGGCGAAGGAAGACGCGACGCGCAGCATGAGCTGGAGCGGCGTCAACAACAGCGTGGTCAAGGAGGCCTTTGTTCCACCGGCCAGCGGCGAGCACTTCTTCAAGGGCGGCCACGGCCTGTTCGGACGCGCCCCGAAGGTCGACCGGACCGGCGACATCGTGTCGCACAACTACGGCCTGCGCACCCACGCCGCGGACCAGGCCCCCGCGATCGTGCCGTTCTACCTGTCATCCGCCGGTTATGCCGTCTTCGTCAACACGACCTTCGACACCACCTTCAACTTCGGCAACGGCGGCGCGTACGAGTTCTCCGCCGACGACCACAACACCGACGGCGCCCGGCCGCAGCTGGACTACTTCTTCATCAAGGGGCCGCAGTTCGCGAAGCTGCTCGACCGCTACACCCAGCTGACCGGCCGGCCCCGTCTCCCGCAGATCGGCATCTTCGGCCTCCAGCTGTCGGACAAGAACTATCCGAGCGTGAGCGACGAGAACTGGTGGATCAACCGGATCACCGCGCTGCGGGGCGCCGGGTTCCCCTTTGACGTGCAGGTCAACGACAACCGCTGGCGAGCGGGCTCCGGAGCGCTGTACGGCTCCTGGTTCGAGTTCAGCTCCGTGCGGTGGCCCGATCCCGCCGCCTTCAAGAGGTGGGCCGACGAGAACGGCGTGCTCACCGCCCTGGACTACAACCGCAACAACTCGAACGAGATGGCCGGCTGGGTCCCCGGCCCGCCGCCGGGGTACAGCTTCCAGGCGGCGGACCTGGTCAACGTCAGCGACAACGACGCGGTGCCGGACTGGAGCAACCGGGCGACCCGCGCCTGGGTGTGGAAAGTGTTCTGGACCAAGGCGTTTGACCCCGCCCTCGGCTTCCCCGGCGACGCGTTGTGGCTGGACGAGCCCGACGAAATGGGCCCCATCCCCTATAACGCGCTCGCGGCCAACGGTCAACGCTGGTCGGAGCTGCGCAACGCCTTCTTCCTCTACTACCAGAAGGGCGTCGGCCAGGAGGGCTGGGATCCCAACATCGGCAACGCCAAGCGGCCGTGGACCTTCACCCGTGGCGCGACGGCCGGCCAGCAGCGGTACGGCCATCTCTGGACCGGCGACATCGGCTCGGACTACTCGGAGATGCAGCAGCAGATCCGCGGCATGCAGAACTCGGGGCTGGGCGGCTTCCCGTACTCCAACATCGACGCCGGCGGTTTTCAGGGCGGGGTCATATCCGACCCGATGTACCGGAACTGGACGGCAGCCTGGTCAAGTGTCTCGCCGGTCTGGCGGCCGCACTCGGGCGGCGACACCGGATCCCTGGGCACGGCCGCGTCCCGCTGGCCCATCGACCAGAGCGCCACCAACCAGGCCGACTTCCTGAAGTACGGCAAGATGCGCTACACGTTGATGCCCTACATCTACACGATCGCCCACGCCGCCCACCTGACCGGCATGCCCATGGCCCGGGCGATGGTGATCGACTACCAGAACCGCGCCAACGCCTATTCCCACGATCTGCAGTACATGTGGGGGCCGTCGATCATCGTGATGCCGGTGACCACCGACACGAGCGGCGCGGTCCAGAACGTCTGGCTGCCGGCCGGCGACACCTGGTACAACGTCTGGTCGGACGCCAGGACCGTCGGCTCGGACACGGTGGACAAGCCCTACGTCACGAGGACCGGCGAGATCATCATGTACGTCAAGGCCGGCGCCATCCTGCCGAAGTACAAATACGCGCAGAGCACCGCCTTCCTCGACAAGACCCAGCTGGAGATGGACGTCTACTCGGGCCAGGACGGCTCGTTCGCCGTCTACGAGGACGACGGCGTCACCGAGAACTTCCGCGTCAACTCGGCCAGCAGCGTGACGAATCTGGCGTTCACGAACTCGGCGCTCCGGGTGGTCATCGATCACCCGGTCGGCACGTACCACGGCGCGCCGTCATCCCGTCGGTACGTCGTTCGCATTCACGGGTTGGCCGCACCGGTCGGCATGCGGGTCGACAACGGCGCGACATTGCCCGCGTTCACCAGCGAAGCGGCGGCGATCCTCAACGGCCACGGCGCGGTGTGGGATCCCGCCCGGAAGGTCCTCTCGGTGGTGACGTCTCCGATCGATGTCCGGACGGGAGGCGGCGTGGCGGCCACGATCGAACCGAGCGGCTCCCCGTTCCCGGCCCCCTCGGGCACGGCGGTGTACGGAGCGGAAGCCGCCAACCTGAGCGGTGTGGCGATAGCCTCGCAGCACGCCGGCTACACCGGCGACGGCTACGTCGACTTCATCAACACCGCCAACGACTTCGTCGAGTGGACGGTCACCGCCGCCACCGCCGGGACGCACACGCTCACCTTCCGGCACGCCAACGGTGGCACGGCCAACCGGCCACTGGCGATTTCGGTCAACGGCACCGTGGTCGACGGCAGCCTGTCCTTCAACCCCACCGGAAGCTGGACAACCTGGGCCGACGCGAGTATCGACGTGGAGCTACCCGCCGGATCCGTGCGGATTCGCGCCACCGCGATCGGATCGAGCGGCAGCAACCTTGACTGCCTGACTGTTCGGTAGCGAAGTGATCGCTGAGCGCCTGGTCGCCGCCGCACCCCATGCTCGCGGTGGCCAGGCGCATGGTCACAGGTGGTCCTCGCGCTCGACCATGTACAACCCGGGCTCAGCGGGAAACTCCTGCCAGCCGGGGTTTGCCTGCATCCGCCGGAACTCCTCGTCGTGCGCGGCGCCGAACTGCGCGGCCGTTCCCCAGCCCGCGACGTTCACGAAGCGCAGGCGAGTGTCGTCGTCGAGCGACCGGTGCAGCCGCCGCCAGCGGAACCCCGGCTGCTTCACCATGTGGCCGTCGATCTGGCCCCACAGCTTGAGAAACGCCTCCTCGCGGCCGGCCGGCACCTCGAAGCAGTGGATGAAGACGATCTCGGACATGCCCCGGGCCTCCACAATACATACGAGATTATATGCAATTGGCACGCCATCATGGTCAGCTGCCGACCGGGTGTCAACCACCGGAGATGCACCAGACTCCCGTCGTGAGAGTCTGCTTTCAGACCGTGGCCGCGGGCACGCGGTCGTTCACCGCATCCGGCTGCTGCTCCCCCACCGCCCGCCGAAGCGGGGTCTCCCGGATGCCCCAGGCCGCGGCGAACGCGAGCAGGCTCAGCGCGCCGGCCACGATGAAGATCCGGGACACGCCGGTGACCAGGCCCTGCGTGGCGGTAGCGCCGGAGCTGCTGGCGGTCAGCAGCGCGCCGAACACCGACGTGCCGAGCGCGCCCCCGATGGTCCGGAACATGGTCGTGTTCGCCGTCGCCACGCCGATCTCGCCGAGCGGGACCGTGTTCTGCGCGATCAACGTCATCATCTGCGTGCACAGCCCGAGGCCGAACCCGACCAGCACCAGCGCGCCGCTGGTGAGCCAGACCGACGTGCCGGCGTGCAGGGTGGCGAGCAGGCCGCAGCCGGCGGCCAGGCAGAGTGTGCCGGCGATGGGGAAGATCCGGTACCGGCCGGTCCGACTGCTCAGCCGGCCGGCCAGCTGGGAGGCCACGACCACGGCCAGCGTCATCGGCAGCAACAGGATGCCCGAGCCGGACGCGGTCGCGCCCTGCACGTTCTGCTGGAACAGCGGCACGAACGTGATCGTGCCGAAGCTGACCACGCCCACCACGAAGATGATCGCCGTCGTCACCAGGATGTTGCGCCGGGCGAACAGGCCCAGCGGCAGGATCGGCTCGCGGCTGCGCCGCTCCACCAGCACGAACGCGGCCAGCGCCCCGACCGTCACGACGGCGAGCACGGTCGCCGGTCCCGCGTGGCCGACGGTGGTCGTGAGCAGCAGCAGGCCGGTCACCGCGACCGTCAGCAGGAACGCGCCACGCAGATCGAGGTGGACGTCGCGGCGCGGCGTCGGCGGCACCACCAGCACGATCGCGGTGGCGGCGATCACCAGCAGGCCGAGCGGGAGGTTCAGGTAGAAGTTCCAGCGCCAGCCCAGCAACGACGTCACCAGGCCGCCGAACAGCGGCCCGCCGATCTGCCCGGCGGCCATAACGCTGGCCGTCATGCCCTGGTAGCGGCCCCGCTCCCGGGGCGGCACGAGCACCCCGATCAGGGACAGCGCGCCGACCACCAGGCCGCCGCCGCCGATGCCCTGGATCGCCCGGAAGGCGATCAGCTGCGCCATGTCCTGCGCGAACCCGCAGGCCACGGAGGCGACGGTGAACAGCACGAGCGCAGTCAGGTGCACACGCTTCCGGCCGTAGAGATCACCGAGCTTGCCCCAGATCGGGGTGGACGCGGCGGTGGTGAGGGTGTAGGCCGTGACCACCCACGACAGGTGGTCGAGGCCGCCGAGCTCGGCGACGATCGTCGGCATCGCCGTGCCGACGACGGTATTGTCGAGCATCGCGAGCAGCATCGACAGCAGCAGGACGGCGAACGCGAGCCGAAGCCGCGCATTGCTGGGCAGGGGAATCGACATGGTCCGCCCCGCTCAGTGGGTCACGCCGAGACCGAGCACC
>Ga0307511_10000545_pt1 | contig 40394 bp, 26 predicted proteins | sample 13_EM_MG_FD_200266 | JGI IMG/M metagenome (GOLD analysis project Ga0307511, IMG submission 200266) | Populus trichocarpa ectomycorrhiza microbial communities from riparian zone in the Pacific Northwest, United States - 13_EM | ecosystem: Host-associated > Plants > Roots > Unclassified | place... | reverse complement strand
CCATAGCGGCCCCTGAAGGCATTCGCTAAAGAAGGCAAAACATAATGGCATACGAAATCGACCTCAGCGGCAAGGTGGCCCTGGTCACCGGCGCGTCCTCCGGGCTGGGCGCGCGCTTCGCGAAGGTGCTGGCGCAGGCCGGCGCGACGGTCGCCCTGGCGGCGCGGCGCGTCGAGCGTTTGAAGGAACTGCGCGCCGAGATCGACGCCGAGGGCGGCGAGGCGCATGTCTACGAACTCGATGTCACCGATCTCTCCAGCGTGCGCGCCTGCGTGGCGCAGGTCGAGAATGACCTGAAAAAGATCGATATCCTGGTCAACAACTCGGGCGTCTCGGCGCAGGGCCGCCTGCTGGACGTCACCGAGGAAGACTACGACTACGTGATGGACACCAATCTCAAGGGCGCGTTTTTCGTCGGCCAGCAGGTGGCCAAGGTGATGACGGCGAAAAAGACGCCGGGGCGCATCATCAACATCGCCTCGGTGGCGGGCATGAAGGTGCTGTCGCAATTGTCGGTGTATTGCATGTCGAAGGCCGCGGCGATCCACATGACCCGCGCGATGGCGCTCGAATGGGGGCGCTACGGCATCAACGTCAATGCGATCTGCCCCGGCTACATCGAAACCGAGATCAATTCGACCTACTTCAAAAGCGAGAACGGGCAGAAATTGATGAACCTGCTGCCGCGCCGCCGACTGGGCCAGCCGGACGATCTGGATGGCCTGCTGCTGTTGCTGGCCAGCGATGCGTCCGGTTTCATCAACGGCGCGGCGATCGCGGCCGATGATGGGATGGCGGTGGCCTAGCCAAAGCGCCGGCCAGGCGTCGTCGGGTGCGGTCCAGGCGGCGGGCCGCACTGCTTGAACGGGTAAGGCTGCCGCGGCTTTTTCGTCCTTCCCGCGATGCAGCGCATTCGGTTCCTGGATGCGCGCAAAAACTCCCTTAAGGGCCCTTCCCGGGCCCCATGCGGGTGCCTTGGGGCGTTGCTAACGCCTTGATTTATAGAGCCTTCGACTCCTGTTTTCAGGGCTTGTCAAGCCCCCAACGGCAGATTAATCGATTGTTTTTTAGGCGAAAATGCTTATAATTTCAGGTTTTGCCGCGCAGCACCCAAGGATTAGCTGTTCGTTGGGAACAAGTCGAAACCCGGTATGAAAAAAGAAGCCTTTCCGGAAGGCATCAAGCTGGTGCATACGGAAGCGATGGTAATGCGCTGGGGTGACATGGACGCGATGATGCACGTGAACAATACCGTGTATTTCCGCTACATGGAGCAGGCGCGCATCAACTGGATCGAGACTTGGGGGGTAGGCACCACGGCGGACAACGTCGAGGGGCCGGTGATCGCCAATGCGTCGTGCCAGTTCCGGCGCCCGCTCAAATACCCCGGCAGTGTGGAAGTGCGGGTTTTCGCGGGGCAGATCGGGCGTTCCAGCCTGCCGACTTACTACGAGATTCGGCGTACGGACGACCCTGAAACGGTATATGCCACCGGAGATGCGTTGTTCGTCTGGATCAGCAATGCCACGGGAAAGCCGGCCGCGTTTCCCGATACGGTGCGTCAGCGTCTTACGGCCTGAAGGCCAAGAGAGCGTTTTTTAGAATCCCGGGCAGCACCGTCCAATTGAAGTGTAGAGCCGATGTTTAAAGTTGCGTGAATGATGACCGAGACAAATCCGATTCTTTGGGAACCGAGCCAGGCCCAGCTTGAAAAAGCCAATCTCACGCATTTCGCGCGGGCGGCGATAAAACGCTGGAAGCTCAAGCTCAACACCTACCCGGATTTCTACCAGTGGTCGATCGATCAGCCGGAGCAGTACTGGCAGTCGGTCTGGGAAGAGCTGGGTGTGATCGGCCAGCCGGTCGAGGTCAAGAAGGGCAGCAAGCTGCCCACCGGCTTCAAGGCCGGCATCATTGCCGATGGCGACAAGATGCCCGGGGCCAAGTGGTTCCCCGGCATGCGCCTGAACTACGCGCAGAACATCCTCAAGAAACACGACTCCTCCGAAGCCATGCTGTTCTGGGGCGAGGACAAGGTCAAGCGCAAGGTCACCTGGGCGGAGCTGAACAACCAGGTGTCGCGCTGCGCCCAGGGCCTGAAGGCCGCCGGCGTGCGCCAGGGCGACCGCGTCGCCGCCTACATGCCGAACATGCCCGAGACGGTGATCGCGATGATCGCCACCGCCTCGATCGGCGCGGTGTGGACCTCCTGCTCGCCCGACTTCGGCGTGCAGGGCGTGCTGGACCGCTTCGGCCAGGTCGAGCCCAAGGTGCTGCTCGCGCCGGACGGCTACTACATGAACGGCAAGGCGATCGACCTGCTCGACAAGGTCTCCGACATCGTCAGCAAGCTGCCTTCGGTGCGCGAAGCCGTCATCGTGCCATACCTGACCGCCTCCCCGAACGTGGACGGCGTGCCGCGCGCGCTCACCTGGCCCGAGTTCACCGCGCCCTACAAGGCCGGCCCGGTCGAGTACAACCTGCTGCCCTTCGACCATCCGCTGGCGATCCTGTATTCGTCAGGTACCACCGGTGTGCCCAAGTGCATCGTGCATAGCGCCGGCGGCATCCTGCTCAAGCACCTCGCCGAGCACCAGCTGCATTGCGACATCCGCCCCGGCGACCGCCTGTTCTACTACACCAACACCGGCTGGATGATGTGGAACTGGCTGGCCAGCGGCCTGGCCTCCGGCGCGACGCTGATCCTGTACGACGGCTCGCCTTTCATCCGCCGCGGCAACATCCTGTGGGACCTGGCGCAGAGCGAGAAGGTGACCCATTTCGGCACCTCGGCCAAGTACATCGAGGCGATCGCCAAGATCAACATGAAGCCGCGCGAGACGCATGAGCTCAATCGCCTGCGCGCGGTGCTCTCGACCGGTTCGCCCCTGGCGCCGGAGTCGTTCGATTACGTCTACACCGCGATCAAGAGCGACCTGCTGCTCGCCTCGATCTCCGGCGGCGCCGACATCTGCGGCTGCTTCGTGCTCGGCGTGCCGGTGCTGCCGGTGCGGCGCGGCGAGATCCAGGGCAATGCCCTGGGCGTGGACGTGCGTGTGTTCGACGACAAGGGCAAGCCCCTGCCGCCGGGCAAGAAGGGCGAGCTGGTGTGCGTGAGGCCCTTCCCGTCGATGCCGATCTATTTCTGGAACGACGAAGAAGGCCGCAAGTACCATCACGCCTACTTCGACACCTTTCCGGGCGTCTGGCGCCACGGCGATTACGTCGAGCGCACCGAAGCCGGCGGCATGATCATCTACGGCCGCTCGGACGCCGCGCTCAACCCCGGCGGGGTGCGTATCGGCACCGCCGAAATCTATCGCCAGGTGGAAAAGCTCGACGAAGTGGTCGAAGCCCTGGTGATCGGCCAGACCTGGCCGCCCGGCAAGCTGGCCGGCGACATTCGCATCGTGCTGTTTGTCAAATTGCGCGAGGGCATGCAGCTGGACGCCGCCTTGATGGAAAAAATCAAGAACCAGGTACGCGTCAACACCACCCCGCGCCATGTGCCGGCCAAGGTTTTGCAGGTGGCCGACATTCCGCGTACCAAGAGCGGCAAGGTGGTCGAGCTGGCGGTGCGCGACATCGTTCACCATCATCCGGTGAAAAACGTCGATGCGCTGGCCAATCCGGAAGCCCTCGAGCTGTTCCGCGATCGTCCCGAACTGCAGACGGCCTGACTGTGCATGAAGAACCTCTGGGCGCAGAGGTTCTCCCAGGGTCCCTGCGGTCGCAGGGGTTCCCCCTAGGGCATTCCGGGAGATAGAGGACGAAGCGTGAGACAAAGTGTGGAAAAGTCCGCAAAACTCATTGGACTTTGCCGAAAGTCACACCTGTAACAATGATTAACATGCACAAAAGTCGGAAATTTTCGCCCGCCTTGCTACTATATGAGCTTGAAGGAGCAGTCGCGGCGGACAAAAGCGGGCTTTGCCGCTCTCGCGAGGCACTTTCCGGCTTATGATGGCGTCGCTGTAAAACCACCGCGTCCGGCAGGCCGTACCGATAATCAACCCCGGCTTGTCGCCGGAACAAAAATACCGCCCCAGCCCTCAACTTAGCATCGTGACGCTCTGACCACTCCGTGGCGAACATACTCGTAGTCGAAGACGATCCGACGATCCGCGAACTGGTGCGTCTGCACCTGGCTTCGGCGAGTCATGACGTCATCACGGCGTCCGACGGCCTGCAGGGGCTGCAACTGGCGGTGAACCGCCTGCCCGACATCATCGTCTCCGACGTGCAGATGCCGAACATGGACGGCTTCGGCATGCTCGCCGCGGTGCGCGCCAACGAGCAGACCGCGGCGATCCCGGTGATCTTCCTCACCGCGCTGGACGACCGCGACAGTTTCCGCAAGAGCATGAACCTGGGCGCGGACGATTTCCTCAACAAGCCGGTCAAGCGCAACGAGCTGCTCAACGCCATCACCGGGCGCCTGAAGCGCCTGGAGGGCCAGCGCCTGTCCGGCTCGCAGCCGGTGATCTCCGGTGCTTCCGCCGGCGCGGGGGCCGAGGATACGGGGCGCCGCCCCGCGCGCACCGAGCCGGGCGCCGAGACGATGGCCGAGTCGAACGTGCGCTCGACCGACGTCAACGCGATCAACGCCAACACACGCAGCGCCCTGCGCGACCCGAAAAAGACCCGCGCCACCGGCCGCACCAAGCGCGCGCTCGACCTGACCTCGCACCTGACCTCGATGGAAGAGACCTCGCCGCCGGACATCCGCGCCGCGACCTCGCGCGAGACGGTGCACGGCACCATCCTGTTCGCCGACATCCGCAACTTCACCACCTTCTCCGAGATTCTCGAGCCCGAGCAGGTGGTGGAATTCCTGAACGCCTTTTTCGGCCAGGCCTGCGAGCCGATCCTCGACCAGGCCGGCTGGATCGTCAAGTTCCTGGGCGACGGCCTGGTGGCGATGTTCGACACCCGCGCCGGTTCCTCGACCGACCACGCCGAGCGGGCCCTCAAGGCCGCCGTGCTGATGGTCCTGGCGGCGCACCGCTTCAAGCCCTGGATCCGCGAAAAGCATCCCGGCAAGACCCTGCCTGAATTCGCCATCGGCGTCGGCATCCACACCGGCGAAGTGTCGGTGTGCCGGATGGGCGCGGGCGAGGCCGCCGAGACCACCGTGATCGGCGATACCGTCAACATCGCCTCGCGCCTGGAAGGCAAGACCAAGGAGCTGGGCTGGAGCATCGTCGCCTCGCGCGCCTCGGCGGATGCCGCCGGGCGCCGCTTCATCGCCGGGCGCGGCGGCCAGTTGGCCCTGAAGGGCCGCACCGGCACGGTGGACATCGTCGAAGTCATCGGCATGACCGCGCGTCCGGGCGCCGACACCCAGTTCTATGAGCTGATCAGCGCGGCGATCGCGGCCAACTCGGCGATCATCGTTTCCGCCCTGCAAAAGAACATGACGGCGCAGCAGCGCCTGCAGCCCAACGTCATCCCCTCGGCGCCGCGCGGCGACGCGCCGATCAACGTCGACGGCTACCGCCTGATCCGCAAGCTGGGCGAGGGCGGCATGTCCAAGGTGTTCCTCGCCGAACAGCTTTCCTCGCAAGAGCATCACGTGCTCAAGATGCTGCCGATCGCCCCGGCCGACGATGAGATCGGCAGCGACCTGATGGAGCGCTTCCTGCAGGAATTCGCGCTGGTCTCGCAGATCGACCACCCGAACGTCGCGCGCATTTTCAACCAGGGCTTCACCGACGCCTACGCCTATATCTCGATGGAGTATTTCCCGGGCGGCGATTTGCGCGAGCTGATCGCCAAGGGCCTGGCGCCGAATGTGGCGGTCGCCATCCTGCTGCAGATCGGCGGGGCGCTCACCGCCGTGCATGCGCAGGGCATCGTGCACCGCGACATGAAGCCGGACAACGTGATGATCCGCGCCGACGGTTCGCTGGCCCTGGCCGACTTCGGCATCGCCAAGCAGACCAACTCGGAAATCTCCCGCACCAAGCACGGCGAGGTGTTCGGCACGCCGTATTACCTCGCTCCCGAACAGGCCCTGGGCCTGCCGGTGGACCAGCGCACCGACATCTACAGCCTGGGCATCCTGTTCTTCGAGATGCTCACCGGGCGCCGCCCGTTCCAGGCCGACAATGCGCAGGCGCTGATGTACCAGCATGTGAACGCGCCGGTGCCGCGCCTGCCGTCGACGCTGTCGACCTACCAGCCGCTGGTCGACAAGATGATGGCGAAGAAAAAGACCGAGCGTTTCGAGAACGCCAATGTCCTGATCGAATACGTGCTCGAATCGGGCCTGATCGAGAGCGCGGCCTAGGGGAGTTTGTTCGCGGCGCATGCGTGCCGCGTGCGATCCGTTATGCGGGCCGTGCAAGGGTTGCGCGTGCTTCGGCCTTGGCGTTTGCGCGCCGACGCGTAAAATCCGGAAAATGCCCAAACGCCATTCCCTGTTCCAGGCCTATCTGCCGCTCGGCGTGCTGATTGCCGCCCTGGCGATCACGGGGATGACGTGGTGGTGGACCCGGGCCCAGGCGCACGAGGACTCCGGGATCCGCTTCGATCGGCTGGTGAGCCGCAAGGTGCGCGAGCTCGAGTCGAACATGCATCACTACGAGGACACCCTGCGCGGCTTCGGCGGGCTGTTCGCGGCCTCCGGCGGCATCAGCCCGGCCGACTGGCGCAACTACATCGGCGCCCTCAACCTGACCGAGGACGCGGGAGTGCTGGCCGGTTTCGGCTTCGCCCCGGTGGTCGACGCGCGCGACCTGCCGGCCCATGTCGAGCAGATGCGCCGCCTGCAGCCCGACTACAAGGTCAGCCCCGACCCGGCTACCCGCGATGCGGCGGTACGCAGGTTCGCCCCGGTGACCCTGGCGCAGGCGCTGGACGGCAAGGTGGCGGAAGGCGCGCAGCTGGGCGCCGATCAGCTCGCCGACGTGCGCCGCGCGGCGGCGATGGAACGCGCCCTCAAGTTCCGTGCTTCGGCGCTCACCGAACGGCTGGACAGCGCCGGCGGGCCTCTCACCGTGATGTACCTGCCGGTGTACCGCGCCGATGCCTTCCTGGGCTACGCCCACATGCTGTTCCGCGTCGAGGCCCTGGCCGCCGCGCTCGGGCGCGACGAACTGGGCGACCTGGACGTGAGCCTGTACGATGGCCGCGACCGTACCACCGCCAGCCTGCTGTACAGCGACATCCCGCGCGACGGGCCGGCGCCGCGCTACCGCAGCGAGCGGGTGATCGAGATGGCCGGGCGCGCCTGGACCCTGGAGTTCGTCTCCACCCCGGACCTGGAGGCGCGCTACGAGGACGTGCGCCCGCAGGTGATCCTGGTGGTCGGGTCGATCGGCTCGCTGCTGCTGTTCGGCCTGCTCTGGTCGCTGGCGCGCACCGGGCGGCGCGCCGAGGAGATCGCGCGGAACTCCACCCTCGAACTGTCGGACCAGATGCGCCTGAACGAGGCGCTGGTCGAGCTGAACCCGAACCCGATCTTCCGCAAGGACCTGGAAGGGCGCTACGTCCAGTTCAACCGCGCCTGGGAGCGCATGACCGGGCGCAGGCGCGCCGACTGGATCGGCAAGAGCAGCTACGAGATGGCCACGCCGGAGTCGGCGGCGCGCTACGCCGAGGCCGACCGCAAATTGCTCGCCGATCCGGACTCGGTGTCGCGCCAGGAGGCACGCATCACGGCCACCGACGGCCGCGTCTACGACATGATCATCAGCAAGGGCGTGCTCAAGCGCGCCGACGGCAGCCTGGCCGGCTTCATCGGCACCATGACCGATTTCACCGAGGTCAAGCGCCTGACCGAGGAATTGTCGTTCCAGCGCGAGCAGCTCGAACTGGTGAACCGCTCGGCGCAGGCCGGGGTGTGGGACCGCCACATGTCGTCCGGGCGCACCTACTGCTCGCCGCGCTTCTACGAGATGGCCGGCCAGGCGCCCGGCACGGACCTGGGGCCGGCGATGGCCGAGGGGCTGCTGGTGCATCCCGACGACCGCGCCCGCTTCGTCGCCGCGCGCGATGCGCATTTCTCGCGCCAGGCGCCGAGTTTCCGCTGCGAGTTCCGCCTGCAGCGCGCCGACGGCGCCCACCTCTGGGTGGACGGGCGCGGCCTGGCGACTTTTGACGCGGAAGGCCGGCCGGTGCGCTTTACCGGCTCGGTGATCGACATCACGGCGCGCCGCGCCGCGCAGGAGGAGCTGGAGCACCAGCGCGAGCAGCTTGAACTGGTGAACCATTCCTCGCAGGCGGGCGTGTGGGACCGCGGCCTGCCGGACGGCCCGACCTACCTGTCGCCGCGCTTTCGCGAAATGCTCGGCTACGCGCCCGGCGACGACCTGGAGGCCGGGTTCGGCAGCGGCTACCTGCTGCATCCGGACGACCGCGAGCACATGCTGACGGTGCGCGCAGCGCACTTCGCGCACCAGAGCCCGCATTTCAATTGCGAGTACCGGCTGCGCCGCGCCGACGGCAGTTTTCTCTGGGTGAACGGGCGCGGCATCGCCACTTTCGATGCCGCCGGCAAGCCGGTGCGCTTCACCGGCTCGGTGATCGACATCTCGGCGCGCAAGGCGGCGCAGGCCGAACTGGAGCGCCAGCGCGAGCAGCTTGAGCTGGTGGTCGAGTCCTCGCAGGCCGGCATCTGGGACACCGACCTGATCGCGCAGCGCACCGTGGTCTCGCTACGCTACCGCGAGATTCTCGGCATGCCGGGCGAGGAGGCGGACGGGCCGACCGAGCGGGTGGTGCACCGGGTGCACCCGGAGGACGAGGCGCGGGTGATCGCCGCGCGCGCCCTGGTGCTGGCCCAGGGCTCGATTTTCGACGAGGAATTCCGCATGCGCCGCGGCGACGGGGCCTATGTGTGGATCAACGCGCGCGGCAAGACCGTGCACAACGCGCAGGGGCGCGCGGTGCGCTTTGCCGGCGCGATCGTCGACATCACGGTGCGCAAGGAAGCCGAGTCGGCGCTGCTGGCGGCCAACGCGGCGGCCCTCGAAGCGGCGCGCGCCAAGTCGACTTTTCTCGCCACCATGAGCCACGAGATCCGCACTCCGCTCAACGGGGTGATCGGTTCGGCCGGCCTGCTGGTCGATACACGCCTGAACCCGGAGCAGCGCGAGTATGTCGACACGATCCGCAACTCCGGCAACCAGCTGCTTTCGCTGATCAACGACATCCTGGACTTCTCCAAGATCGAGTCCGGGGCGATGGAGCTGGAAAATGAGCCCCTGGAAGTGGCGGCGGTGATCGAGGACGCGTTCGACCTGATCGCCGAGAACGCCCGCGCCAAGCGCCTGGAGCTGCTGCATGACCTCACGCCGGCGGCGCCGCGCTGGATTCGCGGCGATGTCACGCGGGTGCGCCAGGTGCTGATCAACTTGGTCGCCAATGCCGTCAAGTTCACCGAGAAGGGCGAGGTGTGCGTCACCGTCAGCGTGCTGCCGCCGCGCCCCGAGGACCGGGAGGCGGCCGTGCTCGGCGAGGCGCCGCCGATGCTGCTGGAGTTCGCGGTGCGCGACACCGGGATCGGCATCCCGGCCGACAAGCTGCCGCGCCTGTTCAACGCCTTCTCGCAGGTCGATGCCTCGACCACCCGCAAGTACGGCGGCACGGGCCTGGGCCTGGCGATCAGCCAGCGCCTGGTCGAGATGATGGGCGGGCAGATCCGCGCCGAGAGCGAACCGGGGCACGGCTCCTCGTTCATTTTCAGCGTCCGCACCTTTCCGGCGCCGGCGCCGCGCGCGCGCCGCGAGGGGAGCGGCGATCTCGCCGGCAAGCGCGTGCTGGTGCTGGACGACTATCCGACCAATCGGCGCATCCTGCGCGCCCAATGCGCATCCTGGGGCCTGGCGGCCGACGAGGCGGCCGGCGGGCCCGAGGCGCTGGCCCTGATCAGCACCGCGCAGGAGGCCGGCGCGCCTTACGCGGCGGTGATCAGCGACATGCTGATGCCGGACATGGACGGCCTGGACGTGGCCGCCGCCCTGGCCACCTTCCGCCTGCGCCACCAGGTCAGGCTGCCGCTGATCATCCTGTCCTCGGCGGGCAAGGCAGAGGCCTTCGAGGGGCGCCCGGTGCCGGAGGACTGGATCGATGCCTACCTGATGAAGCCGGCGCGCCAGTCGCAGATCTACAACGCCCTGCTCGACGCCCTGGCGCCGGCCCGCCTGTTCGATCTGGAGGGTCCGGAGCAAACCGCGCCGCCCAGCTCCGCCGGCCAGGGGGTAGCGCGCCTGAAGATCCTGCTGGCCGAGGACAACGAGGTGAACCGGCGCATCGCCATGCGCATGCTCGAGCGCCTCGGGCAAAGCGCGACCACGGTGGAAAACGGCGCGCTGGCGCTGGCGGCGGCGCAGGAGGGGGCGTTTGACTGCGTGCTGATGGATGTGCAGATGCCGGAGATGGATGGATTGACGGCGACGCGGCGCATCATCGAGACGGTGCCGCAGCCGCGCCGTCCCTATATCATCGCCATGACCGCCAATGCGATGGCGGGCGACCGCGAGGCCTGCCTGGCCGCCGGGATGGACGATTACATCGCCAAGCCGATCCAGCTCAAGGTGCTGGCCGAGGCCCTGGCGCAGGCGGTGACCGCCCTGCACCGACGCACGGCCCTTGCGCCGGCGGCGCGCGCGGGGGACAATTCCGCGGGGGATCCCGCAAAAGGCAAGACCATGACCCAGGAAGAAGTGCTCGACATGGGGCAGATCGAGGAATTGATCAGCCTGGACGAGACGCGCGCCGTGCTGGCGGAGTTTGTCGGCATGTTCGCCGAACAGGCGCCGCAGCGCATCGCCGAGATGCGCAATGCCTTCAACCAGGGCGACCTCTCCCGCCTGGCGGCGGTGGCGCACAGCCTGAAGGGCGCCAGCGGCAACCTGGGCGCCCGCCTGGTCGCCGAGACTTCCAAGCGCCTGGAGCATGCCGGCAAGGCCGGACATGCCGACGGCATGGAGAACGACCTGGCGGAGCTGGAGGCGCGCTATGCGCAGGCCGAGAGCGCGCTGAAGGCCTTGTTGCCGGTTTAGCGTTTGGCGCGTTTGGCGCAAGGGGCAAGGGTGCGCTGCGGCGGACGCGCCCCGCAATAAGAAAAACGGCGCACCAGCGCCGTTTTTCTTTTGACCCGGATCCGCCGGCCGCGCTATTCCTTGAAATCGCCGGCGCGCACGAGGTTGATCCGTCCCGGGTCGATGTACTTGCGGAACGCCTCGTTGACCTGTTCGGGAGTGGCGGCGAGCAGGGCCTGCTCCAGGCGCGCTTCCCAGTCGTAGGTGCGCTTCAGGTACAGATCGGTGGCGAGCTTGCCGGCCAGGCCAAGATCGGAGGCGCGCGAGAGCTTGCGCTGCTGCATCAGGGCCTGCTTGGCGCGCGCCACTTCGTCGGCGGAAAAGCCGTCGCGCCGCGCCCGCTCCAGTTCCTCGCGGAACGCGGTTTCCACCTTGGCGCGGTTTTGCGGCGCATAGATCGCCGACATGCCCCACGTGCCGTAGCGGTCCAGCGCGGCCACCGAGAGCGAGGAGCCGACGCTGTAGGAGAGGCCTTCCTTCTCGCGAATGCGCTTGGCCAGGCGCGCGTCGATCGAGCCGCCGAACAGGTGGTTGGCCAGCACCAGGGCGGGGTAGTCGGGGTCGTCGTCGCGGATGTTCAGCACCAGGGAGCCGCGCAGGTAGGCGCTCGCCTTGTCGGGAGTGCGGATTGCCTCGTTCAGGGCGGAGGCGTCGCGCGCGCGGTTCGGGATGCGGGTGAAGGGCTTGGGGCTGGGCCAGTTGCCGAACAGCTTTTCCAGCACCGGCTTGAGCACTTGCGGGTCGACGTCGCCGACCACCGCGAGCTGGGCATAGGAAAGGCCGTAGAAATCGGCGTAGCAGTGCTTGATGTCTTCCAGGCTGACCTTGCGCGCGTCTTCGAGCTGCTCTTCCAGGCTCGGGCTGTAGGCCCAGTGGCCGCGCGGGTAGGGATTGAGGTGGCGTGCCAGCGCCAGGCTGGAAAGCGAGCCGGGCTCGCTGCGCGCCGATTCGACGCCGGCGACGGCGGAGCGCTTGAGCTGCTCGAATTCGGCGGCATCGAAGCGCGGATTCTTCAGGATGTCGGCGATCAGCGCCAGGCTCGCCTCGAAGGTGGTGCCGGGCACTTCGACGCTGGCGCCACCTCCGCCCACGGAGAGGTTGGCGCGCAGGCGCGTGATCTCATTGCGGATTTGCTCCCGCGTTTTCGAGACGGTGCCGCGCATCAGCAGGCTGCCGGTAAAGCCGCAGGCGGGGGCGCGGCCGAATTTGGACTCTTCGGTGCCGTAGTAGAACGAGAGGGAGGCCGAGACCATGCCGCCGCGCGATTTTTTCGGCAGCAGGGCGACCTGCATGCCGTTGGAGAGGGTGAAGCGCTGGGTGCGCGATTCGATGTTGGCCGGGGTCAGCTCGAAGGCCTCGCCGCTGCCGATGCCGGGCGGGCCGGCGTAGTCCTTGAGCGCGGCTTCGGGATTCGGGGCGGCGGCGATCACGGCGCGCTGCGGCGCTTCGCTGGCGGGGATGAATTCGCCGAAGGTGCGGTTGGAGGGAATCAGGTAGGTGCGGGCGGCGCGGTTCACGTCGTCGGCGCTGACGTTGTAGATCGAGTCGCGGTAGCGGAAGAAGTAGCGCCAGTCGCCGATCGAGATCCAGTCGGTCAGCGAGGTGGCGAACTCGTGGGTCTTGGTCAGCAGCATGTCCATCTGGGTGAGGGTGCGCTGCTTGGCGCGCTCGACTTCGTCGGGGCGGATCGGGTCGCCGGCCAGGCCCTCGATGGTTTTCAGCAGGGCGGCGCGGATCGGCGCGGCGGGCGCCTCTTTCGGGGCGGAGGCGGAGAACTGCACCGCGCCGCGCTCGGCCAGCATGCGGTCGTAGCCGCCCACGTCGGTCGCCAGCTTGGTCTGCACCAGGGCCTTGTGCAGGCGCCCGGTGGGCGTGTCGCCCAGCACGAAGGCGAGGATGTCGAGCGCCGCGTAGCCGGGGTCGGTGCCGGCCGGCGCGTGATAGAGCACGTTGAAGGACTGGTTGTCGCCCTTGCGGCGCAGGATCACCTCGCGCTCGCCGTCCTGCGGTTCATCGTTGGTGTAGGTGCGCGGCAGGGCGCGGGCAGGGCGCGGAATGGCGCCGAAGTAGGCGGCCACCTGCTGCAGTGCCTCGGTGGGATTGACGTCGCCGGCGATCACCAGCACCGCGTTGTCGGGCTGGTAATAGGTATGGTAGAAGGCCTGCAGGCGCTCGATCGGCACGTTCTCGATGTCGGAGCGGCTGCCGATGATGGCGCGGCCGTAGTTGTGCCATTGCAGGGCGGCGTGGGCGACGCGCTGCGCCAGCACGCGGCCGGGGGCGTTCTCGCCGATCTCGAATTCATTGCGCACCACCGTCATCTCCGAGTCCAGGTCGGCGCGCGAGACGGTGGAGTTGACCATCCGGTCCGCTTCCAGTTCGAGCGCCCAGGCGAGGTTCTCGCGCGAGGAGTCGAAGGTCAGGAAGTAGTTGGTGCGGTCGTACGAGGTGGTGCCGTTCCAGCGCACGCCGCGCGAGGTGAACTCGGCCTTGATCTCCTTGTGCTTGGGCGTGCCCTTGAACAGCATGTGTTCCAGCAGGTGGGCCATGCCGGCCTCGCCGTAGCCCTCGTGGCGCGAGCCGACCAGGTAGACGATGTTGGTGGTGATCAGCGGCTGGGAGTGGTCTTCGAGCAGCAAGACCTTCATGCCGTTGGCCAGGCGGTATTCGGCCACCCCGCCCATCGCCGGGCCGGCGCTGATGCCGGCCGGGGGCGCGGCGGGGGCGGTCTGCGCCGATGCTGCGGCGCACCACAAACCGGCAATCAGGAAAAACGGCAGGAAACACGAGTTCAGGCGGGCATTCAGGCGCATGGGCGAGGGGTCCGGCGGGGGGAAGAAAAGAGGAACAAGAGAGGAATAAGAGAGGAATAAGCGGGAAAGGCGGGCGGCTAATGCGGTGCAACATCAATCACGGCGAGGACGGGATTGGGCGGGTGATAAAATTGCCCAACTGCTTCAGGTGCCCGGGCGGGTAGCGCGGGGCCTGAAAGCATAGTGTATTTCATCGGCGATTCCCATGAGCAAGGCGTTCACCAAGGAGCAGGACGAGGACTTCGATGAAGAAGCCGACGCCGCCGCGCCCGCCGTTCCCGTGGGAACCAAGAATTACATCACGCCATCCGGCTATGCTGGTTTGAGGGCCGAGTTCGACGAATTGTTCCGCGTCGAGCGCCCCAAGCTGGTCGAGACCATCGCCTGGGCCGCCTCCAACGGCGACCGCTCCGAGAACGGCGATTACATCTACGGCAAGCGGCGCCTGCGGCAAATCGATTCCCGGATCCGCTTTCTCTCCAAGCGCATCGAAAACGCCGAGGTGGTCGATCCCTCCCGCCAGGGTAATACCGAACAGGTGTTTTTTGGCGCCACCGTCAACTACGCGAACGCGCGTGGCGAGGAGGCTACCGTGCAGATCGTCGGGGTCGATGAGGCCGAGCCTTCGGCCGGGCGCATCAGCTGGGTCTCCCCGGTGGCGCGGGCCCTGCTCAAGGCGCGCGAGGGCGACGTGGTCAACCTGATGACCCCGGCCGGGCGCGAAGAACTGGAAGTGCTGGGGATCCGCTATCAATGAATCAGGAGCGCGAGTAGAAAAAATGGCATGGCAATGCCAAAGGCATGGCCTATTTTGACACCGCTAACATGACGCCGTTGCCTGCTAGCGCGTCAAAATTCGTTAAATCTGTTTGCACCACAAGACTTGAAGACCAGGAGACAAATTGAACAAGAAAACCCCAGAACAACTGCGCAGCCACCGCTGGTTCGGCCACGACGACAAGCGCGGCTTCGGCCACCGCTCGCGTACCAAGCAGATGGGCTATTCCGACAAGGACTACGCCGGCAAGCCGGTGATCGCCATCATCAACACCTGGAGCGACCTGAACTCCTGCCACACCCATTTCCGCGAGCGGGCGCAGGAGGTCAAGCGCGGCGTCTGGCAGGCCGGCGGCTTCCCGGTGGAAATGCCGGCCATGTCTTTGGGCGAGGCCTACATGAAGCCCACCACCATGCTCTATCGCAACATGCTGGCGATGGAGACGGAGGAGCTGCTGCGCTCCAACCCGGTGGACGGGGTGGTGCTGATGGGCGGCTGCGACAAGACCGTGCCGGCGCTCCTGATGGGCGCGGCCTCGATGAACATTCCCGCCATCTTCATGCCCGCCGGGCCGATGCTGCGCGGCCACTTCCGCGGTGAGCCGCTGGGCTCGGGCAGCGACACCTGGAAATACTGGGACGAGCGGCGCGCCGGCAACATCAGCGACGCGATCTGGATGGAAATGGAAAACGGCATCGCGCGCTCCGCCGGCACCTGCATGACCATGGGCACGGCGGCGACCCTGGCCGCCGCGGCCGAAGGCCTGGGCATGATCCTGCCCGGCGGCTCGTCGATCCCCTCGGTGGACTCCTCGCATTCGCGCCTGGCCACCGACTGCGGGCGGCGCATCGTCGAGATGGTGTGGGAAGACCTGAAGCCCTCCGACATCATGACCACCAAGGCGTTCGAGAACGCCGTGACGCTCGCCATGTGCCTGGGCGGCTCGACCAATTCGATCATCCACCTGATCGCGATGGCGCGCCGCGTCGGCGACGGCACGGTGGCCAGGCTCGACCTGGACAAGTTCGACGCCTTGTCGCGCCGCACCCCGCTGCTGGGTAACATCCGCCCCGCCGGCAAGTACCTGATGGAAGACTTCTACTACGCCGGTGGCATCAAGGCCCTGATGACCCGCATCACCGACCTGCTCAACATGGACTGCGTCACCGTGAGCGGCAAGACGGTAAAGGAGAACATCGCGCAGGCGCAGGTGTACAAGGACGACGTGATCCTGCCGCGCGAGAAGGCGCTGGAGCAGGAAGGCGGCCTGGCGGTATTGCGCGGCAACCTGTGCCCGGATGGCGCGGTGATCAAGCATGCGGCGGCCGAGGCGCACCTGCGCCAGCATCGCGGCCGCGCGGTGGTGTTCAAGGACGCCGGCGACATGAAAAAGCGCATCGACGATCCAGACCTGCCGGTCACCAAGGATTCGGTGCTGGTGCTGCAGAACGCCGGGCCGCTGGGCGGGCCGGGCATGCCGGAGTGGGGCCAGTTGCCGATCCCGCAGAAGCTGCTGAAAGAAGGCGTGCGCGACATGGTGCGCATCTCCGACTCGCGCATGAGCGGCACCTCGTATGGCGCTTGCGTGCTGCATGTGGCCCCCGAGAGTTTCATCGGCGGGCCGCTGGCTTTGGTGCAGGACGGCGACGAGATCGAACTCGACGTGGCGAACCGCAAGCTCACCCTGCATGTCAGCGATGCCGAGCTGGCCAAGCGCCGCTCGGCCTGGAAGAAACCCGAGCCGAAGTATGTGCGCGGCTTTGGAAGAATGTTCAGCGAGAATGTCACGCAGGCCAACGAAGGCTGTGACTTCGACGTTCTTGCCGCGAAAAACGGGCCCGTTCCCGAACCCGAAATCCACTAAACGAAAATACGAGAGACATCATGTCAGTAGAACTGCCCGTCAATCAATTCAAGCGCAACCTCGCCGCCGGCAGGCCGCAGATCGGCCTGTGGATGAGTTTTTTCGCCCACCAGGTGGTCGAGCTGTGCGCCAACTCCGGCTTCGACTGGATGCTGCTGGACACCGAGCATTCGCCCAACGATCCGCACATGGTGCACACCCAGCTGATGGCCGCCAAGGGCGGCACCGCGCACGCGGTGGTGCGCCCGGCGTGGAACGACCTGGTGATGATCAAGCGCTTCCTGGACCTCGGCGCGCAGACCCTGCTGCTGCCTTATGTGCAGACTCCGGAAGAAGCGCATGCCGCCGTGCAGGCGACACGCTTCCCGCCGGATGGCATGCGCGGCGTGGCCGGCAGCACCCGCGCCGCCGGCTTCGGGCGCATCAAGGACTATTTGAACCGCGCGAACGCCGAGATGTGCGTGCTGGTGCAGGTCGAGACACGCAAGAGCCTGGACAACCTGGACGCGATCTGCAAGACCGACGGCGTGGACGGCGTGTTCATCGGCCCGAACGACTTGGCGGCGGACCTCGGCCATCGCGGCAACATCCCGCACCCCGAAGTGCAAAGCGCGATCGCGGACGCGATCAAGCGCATCCGCGCCCACGGCAAGGCGCCCGGCATCCTGGTGGGCGAGGCCGACGGCCAGCGCATGCTGGACCTGGGCGCGCTGTTCGTGGCCGTCGGCAGCGACACCGGCCTGCTGCGCATGGCCGCAGACGGCCTGGCGTCGCGCTTCAAGAAGTAGGCGAAAGAGGGCGTCGGGTGTTTTTGCTCGACCACATCTCGATCACCGTGCGCGACCTGGAGCGCGCACGGCCCTTCTACGACGCGGTGATGGCGGCGCTCGGCGCGGTGGAGCGCCACGACCTGCCGCGCCGCCTGGGCTACGGCGAGCGCAACAGCGCCGCCGACGATGCGCACAGCTACATCTCGGTACGCGCCGGCATGCTGGGCGAGGCCGACCGCAAGCATTGGTGCTTTCGCGCCGCGTCAAGCGAAGAGGTACGTGCTTTTCACGCGGCGGGTATCGCGAACGGCGGCGCCGACGACGGCATGCCCGGTCTGCGCGAGGCTTACCATCCGGACTACTACGCCGCCTTCCTGCTCGACCCGGACGGTAACCGCATCGAGGCGGTGCATCACCACGGACCGTAGCGTGCGGCCCGGATGGGCGTCAGGGCTCAGTGGATGAAGTTGTTGTCGCGCCCGACGATGGTCAGCTCGACGAAGTTCGATCCGTTGTGGTCGGTCGGCGTGAAATTGATGTTGAAGCCGCCGAAGTCGACCATGCGCATGGTCTCGAAAGCGGCGATCAGTTTGTCGCGCGTCAAATCCCTGCCGGCGCGGCGCAGGCCTTCGACGAACACCTTGGCGGCGATGAAGCCCTCCAGGCTGGTGAACGAGATGTCGGCGCTGCTGCCGGCCTTCAGCGCCGTGCGGTATTCGCGCACGACCGGAATCGAGGTGGCATAGGGAAAGGGCACCACCTGCGAGATCGCCACGCCGTGCCCTTCCTTGCCCAGTTCCCCGGCGAGCGCGCGCGAGCCGACAAAGGAAACATTGTGGAACAGGCCGACATAGCCGGCCTTTTTCGCCGCCTTGACGAAGGCGGCGATCGACTTGTAGGCCGAGATCATGATGATCACGTCGGGCTGGGCCGGCACCAGGGTCTTGACCGCGGCATCCACCGCCACGGTATTGCGCTCCACCGTCCCCTGCGCCACCAGCTTCATCTGCCGCTTGGCTATCGCGCGGTTCACGCCCGCCAGGCCGGCCTGGCCGTAGGCGTCGTTCTGGTACAGCACGGCGATGTTCTTGATGCCCAGGTTGGTGAGCTGCTCGACGATCTTCTCGGTCTCGTCGAAATAGCTGGCGCGGATGTTGAAGATGTTGCGGTTGAACGGGTTGCGCAGCGACTCGGCGCCGGTGAAGGCCCCGAAAAACGGCACCTGTGCCCTGGTGAACAGGGGCAGGGCGGCGTTCGAGGTCGGCGTGCCCACATAGCCGAACAGGGCGAAGACCTTCTCTTCATCGATCAGCTTCTTGGTGTTGGCCGCGGCGCGGTCCGGCTCGTAGCCATCGTCCAGGGTGGCGAGCTTGATGAAGCGCCCGAACACCCCGCCTTTCTGGTTCACCTCGTTGAAATACAGTTGCGCGCCCAGGCGCATTTCCGTGCCCAGTTCGGCCGCCGGGCCGGTAAGCGGGCAGGACTGGCCGAGTACGATGGTGTCGGCATCCACGCCATTCTCGGCGCGGGCGCTGCTGCTCAGGGAGGCGAGGGGCGCGCCCAAAGCGCAGGCGCCGAGCAGGCCGTTGAAACGGCGGCGGTTCATGGAGTCTCCTTGAAATTGCCGGATTGGCCGGACCATGTCCGGCCGATTCGTTTGTACGTGTCCATATTGTCAGATACTTACTTGGCGCATAAGCGGTGGTAAATGTTAAATCTGGTCACAAATTGGCTGCATCGGGGTTTACCCTAAACCGTACCGGGCCCGCGGGTCGGACCAGCGAACCGGGCCTGGCCAACCCATTCCGCCATGTCCGCGCCGATTCGCTATACTCCGCCGCCGCATCCGCGCGACCTTGAAAAGGGGCGGTCGCGCCCCTAAATCAAGCATGGTTTTGGCTTGGTCGCGGGCGGGTTCACCCGCCGGCGCAGGCCGCATTTTATTCTTACAAGCATTCAGAGGAACCACCCATGGGCGCTCAGCACGAAACGATGGCGTTTCAGGCCGAAGTCAAGCAACTCCTGCATCTGATGATCCACTCCTTGTACTCGAACAAGGAGATTTTCCTGCGCGAACTCATTTCCAACGCCTCGGACGCCTGCGACAAGCTGCGCTTCGAAGCCCTGGCCGACGGCAAGCTGTACGGCGACGATCCGGACCTGAAAATCCGCGTCTCGTTCGACAAGGCGGCGCGCACCATCACCGTTTCCGACAACGGCATCGGCATGAGCCGCGAAGAGGCGATCACCCACCTGGGCACCATCGCCAAGTCGGGCACGCGCGAGTTCTTCTCCAAGCTGACCGGCGATGAGGCGCGCGACGCCAACCTGATCGGCCAGTTCGGCGTGGGCTTCTACTCCGGCTTCATCGTCGCCAGGAAGATCACCGTGATCACGCGCCGCGCCGGCGCGGCCGAAGCGGTGAAGTGGGAATCGGCGGGCGAGGGCGACTTCACCGTCGACCCGGCGGAGAAGGCCGGGCGCGGTACCGATGTGATCCTCGAACTGCGCGAGGGCGAGGACGAGATGCTCTCGGCCTGGAAGCTCAAGTCCATCATCACCAAGTACTCGGACCACATCACCCTGCCCATCCTGATGAAAAAAGAGGAATGGGACCAGGAGAAGAGCGAGTACGTGACGAAGGACGAGGACGAGACCGTCAACAAGGCGACCGCCCTGTGGACCCGTTCCAAGAACGACATCACCGAAGAGCAATACCAGGAGTTCTACAAGTCGGTTTCGCACGACAGCGAGGCCCCGCTGGCCTACACGCACAACCGCGTCGAAGGCCGCCAGGAATACACGCAGCTGCTGTACGTGCCGGCGCACGCGCCCTTCGACATGTTCGACCGCGAGCGCAAGAACGGCATCAAGCTGTACGTGCGCCGCGTGTTCATCATGGACGACGCCGAACAACTGATGCCGCAGTATCTGCGCTTCGTGAAGGGCGTGATCGACTCCAACGACCTGCCGCTGAACGTCTCGCGCGAGCTGCTGCAGGAATCGCGCGACGTGCGCGCGATCCGCGAAGGCTCGACCAAGCGCGTGCTGTCGATGCTGGAAGACCTGGCGGAAAACCAGCAGGAAAAGTACGCCGGCTTCTGGAAGGAATTCGGCCGCGTCGTCAAGGAAGGCGTGGGCGAGGACATGGCCAACCGCGAGCGCATCGCCAAGCTGCTGCGCTTTGCCACCACCCACAACGACACCGAGGAACAGTCCGTCGCGCTCGCCGATTACGTGGGCCGCATGAAGGAAGGCCAGGACAAGATCTACTACGTCACCGCCGATACCTTCCTGGCGGCAAGGAACAGCCCGCACCTGGAAGTGTTCCGCAAGAAGGGCATCGAAGTCGTGCTGCTGCACGAGCGCGTCGACGAGTGGCTGGCCTCCAACCTGAACGAATTCGAAGGCAAGCAGCTGGTCTCGGTGGCCAAGGGCGACCTCGACCTGGGCAAGCTGGAAGACGAGGCCGAGAAGAAGGAGCAGAAGGACAGCGAAGAGGAGTTCAAGGACCTGACCGCCAAGATCAAGGAAGCGCTCGGCGACAAGGTCAAGGAAGTGCGCGTGACGCACCGCCTGACCGACTCTCCCGCGTGTCTGGTCTCCGGCGAGTTCGACATGAGCGGCAACCTCGCGCGCCTGCTGAAAGCGGCAGGGCAGAAGGCGCCGGAGATGCAGCCCATCCTCGAGATCAACCCCAGGCATCCACTGGTGACGCGCCTGAAGTACGAGGAGGCGAAATTCCCCGAGTGGTCGCGCCTGCTGTTCGACCAGGCGCTGCTGGCCGAGGGCGGCCAACTCGAAGACCCGGCGGGTTTTGTCAAGCGCATCAACGAAATGCTGATGGCGGCGAGCGCCGGCAAGTAAGAAGGTTGCGCGTAGTGAAAAAAAGCCGCGGCATTGCCGCGGCTTTTTTATTTCCATATCTCGAATTGGCGTGTGGATGCCAGCGGCGAGCGTATATGCCAATGCGCTGAAGGCGACGTCGCACGCATGCTGTCCGCATAAAAAATGTTGGCATCATCGTCCAGAGGTCTCGGAGTGGTGCGCAGTCGTCATAAATGACTGAAACGACGTAGTCTCCTACGACTTTGGTCGGATGGTGTTTTATATCTGATCTGCCTAATATGAATCAGCACCGCGTTCCGATCAAAAGCATCAACAAAATGGATTCGCCGTGGACCATCCCAGTCTCGACATCATTTCGGCGATCTACGACGCCGCGCTCGACCGCAAGCTATGGCCGGCGGCGCTGGAGCGCATACGCCGCTTTATCGGGGTCACCGCGATCCAGTTGATGGCGGTGGACCGGCGTCTGGGGACGATTTCATTTTCCGCCACCGCCAATGTCAGCGAAGATGCCGAGCTCGAATACGTGCGCCGCTATTGCGCGATCGATCCGCGCGTCAAGGTGCTGCTCGGCGATGCGCCGGGCACCTGGCTGTACTGCCACGAATTGCTCAGCGACGAGTTCGTCGCGCGGGACCCGTTCTACCAGGGGCTGATCATTCCCAATGGCCTGCGCTACGTGGCCGGCTGCAAGGTGTACGAGGACCAGGACATCGCGATGGTGCTGGGCCTGCACCAGGGCCTGGGCTGCGCCCCGGTGAGCCGCGAGCAGACCGCGCGCGCCGACCTGATCGCGCCGCACCTGCAGCGTGCCACCCAGCTGTCGATCAACAGCTTCGTGCAGGCCTCGCAGGCCTCTGTCGGCATGGAGATCGTCAACCGCCTGCGCTATCCCATGTTCCTGCTCAAGACCGACGGGCAGGTGGTGCACATGAACTGCGCGGCGCGCCAGTTGCTGGCCGATGCCCAGGCCGTGCTGCGCATGGACGGGACGCGGCTGGTGGGGGCCGATCCGGTCTGCGCGCGGCGCCTCATGCAGGCTCTGGAGGCCTACCAGGAGCATGCGCCGGCGCAGATTGAGCGAGCCGGAGGGGTGCCGGCGTCGCCGGATGCGCAAATACTGTCGCTGGAACGGCCCGGCGTTCGGCCGCTCAAGGGCTTCGTCAGTCCCCTCTACCCGGAGTCGGTGATGGGAATTTTCGGCGCGCAGCGCCTGGTGATGGCGGCTTTCTCCGGCCCTTCCAGGGGCGCCTTGCCCGATGTCTCCTTCCTCATCGCCGCGTATGGCCTGACCCCCGCCGAGGCGCGCGTGGCCACCCAGGTGGCGCTGGGCAAGTCGATCAAGCAGACCGCCCAGGAACTGCGCGTGCAGCCGACTACCGTGCGCACCCAGCTTGACAGCGTGTTCCGCAAGACCGGCACCGGCAAGCAGTCGGAAATGGTGGCCGAACTGCTGTTCCTGCCGAATATTGAATTCGCCGCCGGCGGGGGGCTGCTGTCCTGGCCGGCCGCTTAGCCGGGCGGCGGCGGGGTGATGAGAATCACCCATAACGTGACGGATTTCATTCCGGCCGGGGAAAAAATAGGCACATAATGGGTTGGCTAACCTGAGAAATAGAACTAGGAGCATCCCATGAAGCCCTTTTTCCAGACCCAATTCCAGACCCAATTCCAGCGCCGTTTCCTGACCCTTGCCCTGGCCGGCGCGGCCCTGCTCGGCGCGCAGGCGGCCGGTGCCCAGGTCATTTGCAACAACGTGGGCAACACCCGCTATTGCAACGACGCCTCGAACTACAGCAACGGCGGCTACAACAGCGGCTATGGCAACGGCAGCGGCTATGGCAACAGCAACGGCTACGGCACGCCGCAGCAAGGCCCGAGCACCACCATCATCCGCAACTCGGACGGCACGCGCTCGACCATCAACCAGCTCGACGGCGGCACCACGGTGATCCGCGATTCGAACGGTTCGCAGACCCGCATCAACCAGTTGGGTAGCGGCACCGTGATCCGCAATCCGGACGGCAGCCGCACCACTGTCGCGCCCCTGGGTGGCGGTACGGTGATCCGCAATTCCGACGGCAGCAACTCGACCATCGTGCCGCTCGGCGGGGGCACCGTGATCCGTAATTCGGACGGCAGCTCGGCCACCATCAACCAGCTCGGCAATTCGACCATCACCAACGGCGGCGGGCGGCGTTCCAATTGCACCCAGCTGGGCATGTCGGTCAGCTGCGACTAGGAACTTAAGAGGCGCGCCAGGGGCGTCCAGCGCCCTGAACGGTGGGCAAGAGTCCCGCCGCGCCTTCCGGCAGGCCGGTCAAGCAATCCCGGTGCCTGTCAATTCTGAAAAAAATCCGCGTTTTGGCCATGCCACGCGGATTTTTTTATGCCATTTTCATGTCAGAATTATGCATGTAGCATAATATGGCAAGGGTCGGCAGCCGGTTCGTGCATTTTGCGGGCCAAGGTGGTGTCGGCGAGGAGTGGCAATGGATTCGGAACACGGGGCCAGCCAGGACGGAGCCGGGGATTCCCGGCCCCTGATTTCGGCATCACCCGCGCAGGACGCGGCCACCATGGCCAACCCGCGTGCCCTCAAGCCCCGCGGCGTGAAAATCCCGCCTTACGATGGGCCTTCCTATTCCGAATTGCGCCGCCGTGTGGAGCAATGGGGCGATGACGAGCGTGCTGCCCTGCCGCCCGGCTACCTGCTGCCCGACTATCGTGTCGTCCAGGTCCTCGGGGTGGGCGGGTTCGGGGTCACCTACCTGGCGCACGACAGCCTGCTGGGCAACCAAGTGGCGATCAAGGAGTACCTGCCCGGCGACCTGGCGGTGCGCGACGGCGAGACCGGCGCGATTTCCCCGCGCAGCAAGCGCCATGGCGAAGACTATAGCAACGGGCTGACGCGCTTTTTGCTGGAAGCGCGCACCCTGGCGAGCTTTCACCATCCGAACATCGTCAGCGTGCACCGCTTCTTCGAGGCGAACAACACCGCCTACATGGTGATGCCCTACGAGCAGGGCGAGAGCCTGAACACCTGGCTGTCGCGGCGCCTGCTGCGCGGCGGCGGCACGCCGGGCGAACTGCTGCTGATCGAGATGTTCGTGCCCCTGCTGCGCGGCCTGGCCAAGGTGCACGAGGCCGGCTTCCTGCATCGCGACATCAAGCCCGCCAACATCTTCGTGCGCGACAGCGATGAAAGCCTGGTGCTGCTCGACTTCGGCGCCGCGCGCGAGGCCAGCGCCAGCGCTTCCAGCGCGGGCCTGACCAGCATCATCACCCCGGGCTACGCGCCCTTCGAGCAGTACCACGCGCACGGCCGCCAGGGGCCGTGGTCGGACCTGTACGCGATCGGCGGGGTGCTGTACTGGTTTGTCGCCGGTCGCCGCCCGATAGAAGCGGCGGCGCGGGTGCAAAGCGATCCGCAGCAGTCGGCGGTGGAGGCGGGCGCCGGGCGCTACAGCGAGGAATTCCTGTCGGCGATCGACTGGGCCCTGGCCATCGACGAGAGTTCGCGGCCGCAGTCGGTGGCCGAGTTCGTGCCTGTCCTGGTCGGTGACTTGCCGATCTCGCGCGAGCGGCCATCCGCGCGCAACGAGTCGCGCAAGCTGCGCAAGCGCGCCCGGCGCGCCAGCGAGGTGGCGGCCGCGCACGCCGGATCTTCCCTGGCCGCGCACATGCATCCGCAAGCCGCCGCCGTGATCATGGACGCCGAGCCGGCGCTGGTGATGGGCCGCGAGCAATCCCTGATCACCCCGGAAGGTCCGGCCCTGCTGGCGCCCGCGCCCGATGGTCCGTCCACCGTGACCAAGGCCGAGCAGGTCACCGTGATCGACCGGGGCGCGGATGTTGCGCTGCCGGCGCCCCCCGCCCGCGCCGGCCGCGCGCGCCGCGCCTGGGCGGCCGCTGCCGCCGCGTTGCTGCTGGCCGGAAGCTCGGCGCTTTGGGCCTGGTGGGCCGGCACGCATCGCGCGCCCCTCACGCTTGCCGTGCACCCCGGTACGGTGATGCAAAGCCCGGCCGAAACCGGCGAGTGGGTGGCTTCGCTCAATGCCCTGGGGGCGGTGCTGCAAAGAGAGACCGGGCATCCGGTCAAGCCGGTGCCCTTGAGCAGCTTTGCCGCCGAGGCGGTACGGGGCAGGCAGGCCAGCGCGCATGACTTGTACCTCGCGCCGCTGGACCAGATGGGCGGGGCGCTTGGGCGCCTCCAGCTGGTCCCGCTGGTGCGCTTCCGCGATTTCCGGGTCAACGTGCTGGTGCGGCTGGAAAGCGGCATCGAGCGCGCCGCGCAGTTGAAGGGGCGGCGCATCGCCGCTTATCCGGCCGCCTCTTCGCACGGCGCCATCGCCCTGCACTGGCTCAGCGCCAACGGGCTGCGCGCCGCGGACGTGCGCCTGCGCTCCTCGCGCAGCCCGGAAGCCATGATCGATGCGCTGCTGTTCGGCCAGGTCGATGCCGTGGCCCTGCCGCAATACGGCGCCGACGAGGCGCTGGAGCGCTACGGCGGCAAGCTGGCGCTGCTGGGGCGCAGCGAGGCCTATCCGGGCTTCGTGCTGGCGGCCGGGCCGCAGCTTGGGGAGAGTGAGGCCGAGCGCCTGCGCGAGGCGCTCATGGCCGTGCACGAAACCGCGACAGGGCGAGCCGCGCTTGGCGCCGTGCGGATCCGCCAGACCGTCGGTACCAGCCAATTGCAGCCGGTCAATGCGAGCACTGTGCTCGAAGCCGCGGCACGCCTGGAGCGGGCGCGCCGGCTGTTCCCCGGGGAGGCGCCGCCCCTGGAAGCGCGTTAGCGAATTTCAGCAAGTGCGTTAGCGAATTTCAACAGACTCCTAGCGCTGGCAGGCCGGGCAATAAAAGGTCGAGCGCTGCCCCTGCACGATGCGGCGGATCAGCGTGCGGCACACCTTGCAGGGTTCGCCTTCGCGGTCGTAGGCAAAATAGTCGAGCTGGAAATAGCCGGCCTGCCCGTTCGCATGAAAATCGCGCAGGGTGCTGCCGCCCTTGTCGATCGCCTCGGCCAGCACGGCGCGGATCTGCGGCACCAGTTGCTGGTAGCGCGCCAGGCTGACACGCCCGGCCGCCGTGGTCGGGCGGATGCGGGCGCGGAACAGCGATTCGCTGGCGTAGATGTTGCCCACGCCCACCACCACGTCGCCGGCCAGCAGGGCCTGCTTGATGCTCACCTTGCGGCCACGCGTGGCCTTGAACAACAGCTCGGCGGTGAAAGCCGGCGTGAGGGGCTCGACGCCCAGGCCGGCGAGCAGGGGATGCTGCTCCGGCGGGCCTTCGCTGGCGGCGTGCCAGAGCACCGCGCCGAAGCGCCGCGGGTCGTTCAAGCGCAAGGTGGCGGGTCCGGCGGTCAGGTCGAAATGCTCGTGCTTGCCCGGCGCCACGTCCGGGCCGACGATCGTGAGCGACCCGGTCATGCCCAGGTGCAGGATCAGCCAGCCGGCCGGAGCGGCGTCCGGGCCCGGTTCGGCTGCCTGCGCTGTTTGTGCCTTGGCTGCCTTCGGTTTGGATGCCGCGACGGGCGCGCCGCATTCCAGCAGCAGATATTTGCCGCGCCGCCCGACGCTGCGCACGGTCAGGCCTTGCAGGGTCCGCGCCAGGCCGGCGGGCACCGGCCAGCGCATCCCATGATGGCGTACCACCGTATTGGCGATGGTGCGGCCTTCGAGATGGGGCGCGATGCCGCGCCGCGTGACTTCCACTTCCGGGAGTTCAGGCATTTGGCGTACTATGAGGGATGTTGGCGGGGTTCTTGCTGCGGTTGCGCTCTGGTTGCGCTGTAGTTACGGATTGGGCCGCCAATTCATTGGATGTGATCGTGGGGCCGGATGCTAGTTTGTGGCGATGGAACGAAGGTGCAAGCCCAGGGCGCGATGCCGGGGGCGCTACTTGATTGCTTGATAGTGATGAAGCAGCGGAACCCGGGCGGCCAGCCGGGGTCGCATACACGGTGACAGACTATACCCAAAGCCGCGTTGGTCCGGCGGCAACCAGGAAATGAGCGTGTCGACGAAATCCCTTTATGCATGGCTGCCCGCACTGATGCTGGCCGCTTGCGCGCAGGCGCCCAGCAAGCCGGAGGTGGCTGCCGCCCCGGTGTCTTCCGATCCTCCGCCGCCCGCCGCGCGGATGCAGGCCAAGCCGGACACCGCGGCCCTGCCCAAGGTCGACCTGACCCCGGGCCTGCTATATGAGCTGATGGCCGCCGAAGTGGCGCGCCAGCGCGGCGCCTCGGCGATCGCCTATTCCAAGTACATCGAACTGGCCGAGCGCACCCGCGACCCGCGCCTGGCCCGCCTGGCCGCCGAGATCGCGGTGGAAGACCGCGACGACGAGAAAGCCATGCGCGCCCTCAGCCTGTGGGTGCAGACCGACCCGGACAGCTTCGAGGCCCGCCTGAACCTGGCGCGCCTGCTGCTCGCTTCCAATCGCGGCGACGAAGCCGTGCCGCACCTGGAAAGACTGCTCGCTTCCGGCCAGGGCACCGTGGTCAGCGACGTGTTCTCGCAGATCAACCGCCTGCTGGCGCGCAATCCGGACCGCAAGGCCACGCTCCTGATCGTGGAGCAGCTGGCCGCCAAGTATCCGGACTCGCCCGAAGCCCGCATGGCGGTGGCGCGCGCCGCCGCCGCCGCGGGTGATGACGGGGTCGCCGTCAGCGAGGCGCGCGCCGCCCTCAAGCTGCGCCCCGACTGGGACGCGCCCGCGCTGCTGGCCGCCGCCGTGCTCAGCAAGAGCGCGCCCGCCGAGGCTACCGTCGAGCTGAAAAAATTCATCGCCGCCAATCCGAAGTCGATCGAGGCCCAGCTCGCCTACGCGCGCTCGCTGTACGGCGAGAAGAAATACGCCGAGGCCCTGGCCGAGTTCCAGCGCATGGAGCGCGCCTCGCCCGGCAACCCCGACGTGCTTTATCCCCTGGCCTTGCTGGCCCTGGACGCGCGCGACTATGCCAACGCCGAGACCTACTTCAAGAAGCTGCTCTCCGCCGACGTGCGCGACCGCAACCCGGTCTACCTGTATCTCGGCCAGGCCGCCGAGGAGCAGAAGAAATACGCGCAGGCGCGCGACTGGTGGCGCGAGATCGGCCGCGGCGAGCAATACCTGCCGGCGCAGGCGCGCATCGCGCAGTCCTTCGCCAAGGAAGGCAAGATCGAGGAGGCCCGCACTTTCCTGCACAGCGTGGTGGCGACCAACAACCAGCAGCGCGTGCAGATGATCCTCGCCGAGGCGCAGATCCTGCGCGATGCGAACCAGAACCGCGAGGCTTTCGACCTGCTCGAGAAGAGCCTGGAGAAGCTGCCCAACCATCCAGACCTGCTGTACGAATCGGCCATGACCGCCGAGAAGCTCTCCAAGCTCGACGTGCAGGAGACCCAACTCAAGAAGCTGATCCAGCTCAAGCCCGACTACGCGCACGCCTACAACGCGCTGGGCTACTCGCTGGCGGACCGCAACGAACGCCTGACCGAGGCGCGCGACCTGATCGAGAAGGCGCTGAAAATCGCTCCTGACGATGCGGCCATCATCGACAGCATGGGCTGGGTGATGTACCGCCTGGGCGACTTGCCGCGCGCCGTCGATCTGCTCAAGCGCGCCTACGAGGCGCGGCCCGATGCCGAGATCGCCGCCCACCTGGGCGAAGTGCTGTGGCAGATGAACCGCAAGGCCGAAGCCGACCGCGTCTGGCGCGAGGCTCTCGCCAAGGCGCCGGACGACGAGATGCTGAAGAACACCATCAAGCGCCTGAAGCGCTAAGGATGTTTCGTTTTGCCGTCGTGTTGAGCGCGGCCGCCCTGCTGGGCGGTTGCGCTTCCAGCGTTCCGCTCACCGCTTCGCAAGGCGGGCGCGAAGGTGGCGCGATGCGCGCTGCTGATGCCCGGTCATTCAGCCTTGAGGGGCGCATCGCGGTGCGCTACGGCGAAGAAAGCCTGTCCGGCAAATTCGCCTGGACGCACGCCGATGCCGCCGACAATCTCAGCCTCGCCACGCCCCTGGGCAACCAGATCGCGCAGATCGTGCGTGACCCGGCCGGGGTTACTCTCACCAACAGCCGCCAGGAGCAGTTTCGCGCGCCTGATGTCGAGAGCCTGACCGAAGCCCAGCTCGGCTGGCGCCTGCCCCTGGCGGGCCTGACCGACTGGGTACGCGGGCGCGCCGGGGCCACGGCGCAAAGCCAGCGCGATGCCGGCGGGCGCCTGACCCAGTTGAAGCAGGACGGCTGGGTGATCGATTACACCTACCAGGAAGCCAATTCGCAGCCGCAGCGCCTGATCCTCAATTACCCGCGCGCTGAAAAGCCACTGGAAATCCGGCTGGTGATCGATACCTGGAACTGACCGCGGTTGACAGGTGCGGTTTGACTGGATCCCGCTAATTCGCCGCAATTTTGGGCGAATAATGGATGAAATGCGCGATTTTGGTGCGTTTCCGGGCCTTTTGGCGCGGGTGATCCGGTATAGTGCATGGTTTGGTGTTTTACCCATGTTGCCGTGTCTTCCAGCCTGCAATCCCCGGTTTCCGCATCCAGTGCCGCGCGCCCGGCGTCGGTATTCCTGCTGCTCGTCCCGTTCGCGCTGGCTTACGGGGCTTCCTATTTTTTCCGCAACGTCAACGCGGTCGCCGGGCCTATCCTGGCGCGCGAGTTCGCGCTCGGCCCGGCCGATCTGGGGCTGCTGACCAGCGCCTACTTTTTTACCTTTTCGCTGGCGCAGATTCCGCTCGGCATGGCGCTGGACCGCTACGGCCCGTCACGGGTCAATGCGGTGATGGCGCTGGCCGGGGCGCTCGGTGCGCTGCTGTTCGGCATGGCGCAAGATGTCGCCGGCCTGACCCTGGGGCGCGCCCTGATCGGCCTGGGCGCGGGCGCCGCGCTGATGTCGGCGATGTCGGCGGTGCACCTCTGGGTGCCGCGCGAGAAGGTGGCCACCGCCATCGGCCTGATCATGTGCGTGGGCGGGGCGGGGGCGCTGGCCGCCAGCACGCCGACCCAGGTGATGATCGACGCGATCGGCTGGCGCCACATGTTCCTGATCCTCGCCGGGCTGACGGCATTGTTCGCGGCCGGCGTGTTCGCCACCCGTGGCCAGGTGCGCCCGGCGGCGCATGCGCAGACGTTCCGCGAGCTGGCCGGCGGGGTGGTGACGGTATTTTCCAATGGCCCGTTCTGGCTGGTCTGCCTGCCGATGATGCTGATCCTGGGCACCATGCTCGCCTTCCAGAGCCTGTGGGCCGCCACCTGGATGCGCGATGTGGCCGGCTACAGCGAGAAGGGCGAGATCGGCAATGTGCTGTTCGCGCTCAACTTCGGCATGACCCTGTCTTTTTTGCTGGCCGGCTGGATCGGCGACCTCTTCGCGCGCCGCGGCTACTCGCGCCTGGCGGTGATCAAGATGGCCTTTGTGCTGGCTCTCCTGGCGCAGGCCTGGCTGATGGCCGCGCCGAGCTTTCTGCCGCATGTGGCCTGGGGCTTTTTCGCCTTTGCGGCGAACTCGCTGGTGCCGGTCTATGCGCTGCTGGCCTCCTGGTTCGCGCCGGCACTCACGGGGCGGGTCAACACGGCGGTCAACGTGCTGTGCTTCTCGATGGCCTTCGTGCTGCAATGGGTGATCGGCGCGCTGCTGGCGCGCTATCCCTCGGTGGGCGGTCACTACGCGGCGGCGGGTTACTACACCGCGTGGATCACCCTGCTGGTGCTGCAGGTGGCGGCCTTTGCGTGGATGGTTTATCGTGTGCGGGACCGCGCGCCCGTGCACGCTTGAACTCGCAGTCATTGATCGTCGGCAAAAACATGACAGCCTCGCCGCAGGCGTGTTTTCGTCACTATTCTTGTAATTCTCAACAACACTAGCGCAGCAGTCGATGAATTCGTATTTCGCGCCCGCCAAGGTCAATCTATTTTTGCATGTGGTGGGTCGGCGTGCCGACGGTTACCACCTGCTCGAATCGGTGTTCCAGCTGCTCGATTTCGGCGACAGCATCGGGATCGCGCCGCGTGCCGACGGGCTGGTCCGGCGCGTGACCGGCATACCGGGCGTGCCCGAGGAAGAAGACCTGGTGATCCGCGCCGCGCGCGCCCTGCAGGCGGCCACCGGCTGCGCGCGAGGGGCTGACATCGGCGTCACCAAGCGCCTGCCGATGGGCGGCGGGCTGGGGGGCGGATCGAGCGACGCGGCCACGGTGCTGCTGGCCCTGAACCGCCTCTGGAGCCTGGGCCTGGATCGTGCGAAATTAACGGCGATCGGCCTCAAGCTTGGAGCGGACGTGCCGTTTTTCCTGTTCGGGCGCAATGCCTTCGCCGCGGGCATCGGCGAGCAGTTGCAGGCGGTCGATTTGCCGCCGCGCTGGTTCGTGGTCCTCAAGCCCCCGGTGTCGGTGCCCACGGTGGAAATTTTCCGCGCGCCGGATTTGACCCGGGACACGAATTCTGTCAAAATTGCGGACTTTCCTGCTGGTGAATGGTCGTTCCCGCAAACACGCTTTGCCAACGACTTGCAACCGGTGGCGTTTGACAGGTATCCGGTGGTGGCGCAGGCGGCGCGGTGGCTGGCTCAGCACGACGCGCAAGCGGCGATCACGGCGCGGATGACAGGTTCAGGCGCCTGCGTATTTTCGGCCTTCGCCACTGAAGACATGGCGCGCCGGGTGTACGCGGAGCGGCCGGCGCAGTACGCAGGGTTTGTCGCGCGCGATTTGCAGCGCCACCCCCTGGCGGACTACGCGGAAGGTTGATGTTGCAGTAACGGCGCCTTTACGGGCCGGGAAGTAAGCACGGGTCCTGTTGCTGTTGATAGGTACCGTGTGCAAGCCTCCTCAGCTGGGGAGTCGCCAAGTTGGTTAAGGCACCGGATTTTGATTCCGGCATTCGAAGGTTCGAATCCTTCTTCCCCAGCCACTCTTTTCATAACCGTTCCAGACTCTTCGCGCCCGCGCGTCACTTGCCATGTCCAACGCGAACCTGATGATTGTGACTGGCAACGCCAATCCCTTGCTTGCCAAGGAAGTGACGCGTCGCCTGGCCATGCCCCTGGGGCGGATTGCAGTAGGCCGCTTTTCCGACGGTGAGGTCAACGTCGAAGTGCTGGAGAACGTGCGCGGCAAGGATGTGTTCATCCTGCAGTCCACTTCCGCGCCGACCAACGACAACCTGATGGAAATCATGGTGATGGCCGACGCGCTCAAGCGCTCCTCGGCGGCGCGCATCACCGCGGCGATTCCCTATTTCGGCTATGCCAGGCAAGACCGCCGCCCGCGCTCGGCGCGCGTGGCGATCTCGGCCAAGGTGGTGGCTAACATGCTCGAATCGGTGGGCGTGACCCGCGTGCTGACCATGGACCTGCATGCCGACCAGATCCAGGGCTTTTTCAACATCCCGGTCGACAACATCTACGCCGCGCCGATTTTGCTGGGCGACGTGTGGCGCCACAACTACGAGAACCTGATCGTGGTCTCGCCCGACGTCGGCGGCGTGGTGCGCGCCCGGGCGCTCGCCAAGCGGCTGGAAAGTGACCTGGCGATCATCGACAAGCGGCGCCCGAAGGCGAACGTGTCGGAAGTGATGAACATCATCGGCGAGGTCGACGGCCGCACCTGCGTGATCATGGACGACATGGTCGACACCGCCGGCACGCTGTGCAAGGCCGCCGAAGTGCTGAAAGAGCGCGGCGCCAAGAAGGTGCTGGCCTACTGTACCCACCCGGTGCTGTCCGGCCCGGCGGTGCAAAGAATCACCCAGTCGGCGCTCGACGAGCTCGTTGTCACCGACACCATCGCGCTGCGCGACGACGCGCGCGCGTGCAACAAGATCCGGCAGCTCTCGGTGGCCGAACTGCTGGCGGAAACCATCCGCCGCATCAATTCCGAGGACTCGGTGAGCAGCCTGTTCATCGAATAAATGCGCGAGTAATTTCGCCAATTTTCGCAGTCAAACCGTCGTGTAGTCTCTGGTCGCGGAGCGCCCGGCATAATGGAGTATCAAACATGAAAATCGAAGTCATTGCGTCCACGCGCAAGCTGCAGGGAACGGGTGCGAGCCGCCGTCTGCGCCGCGCGAACAAGGTCCCCGGTGTGATCTACGGCGGCGACAAGCCCGTCTCCGTGATCGAGATCGACCACAACCCGCTGTTCCACGCGATGCGCAAGGAAGCCTTCCATGCGTCCATCCTGGACATGAAGCTCGACGGCGCCGCCGAGCAGGTGCTGCTGCGTGACTACACCATGCACCCGTTCCGCCAGCAGATCCAGCACATCGACTTTCAGCGCGTCGATCCCAAGAAGCCGATCCACCTGCGCGTACCGCTGCACTTCCTGAACGCCGGCGAGTCCGAGGCCGTCAAGTTCGGCGGTGCGATGGTCTCGCACGTGCTCAACGACGTTGAAGTCGCCTGCCTGCCCAAGGACCTGCCCGAGTTCATCGAAGTGGACCTGAAGGACATCGCCGCCGGCCACTCGATCCACGTCGCCGACCTGAAGCTGCCCGCCGGCGTGCGCATCGTGACCCACGGCAAGGAAAACCCCGTCGTTGCCACCGCCACCGTGCGCGGCAAGGAAGAGGAAGTGGTGGCCGATGCCGCCGCGCCGACCGCCGCCGATGTGCCGGCGACCGCGCAGAAGAAGCCGGCTGACGCCGCTGCCGCGCCCGCCAAGGACGCCAAGGCCGGCGGCGACAAGAAGAAGTAATCGAAGAAGTCATTCTTCTCTTGCCCGTGCCTGGGGTCGGATCGCCGGTGCTTGCCACCGGTGTCTGACCCCGTTTCATTTTTGACGCCGCTTTTTCAAGCACTGCATCTCAAACGTCCCGACAAGCGCCAAACCTGCCATGCCCATCAAACTGATCGCCGGTCTCGGCAACATCGGCAGCGAATACGAAGACACCCGCCACAACGCGGGCTTCTGGTTTGTCGATGCGTTTGCGCGTGAAAAGGGCGCTGCACTCAAGCTGGAGAAAGGATTCTTCGGCAAGGTCGGCCGGGCCGGGAGCGTGATCCTGGTCGAGCCCACCACCTACATGAACCGCTCCGGCCAGGCGGTCGGCGCGCTGGCCAATTTCTACAAGATCACACCCGAGGAAATCCTCGTGGTGCACGATGAACTCGACTTGCCGCCGGGCGCCGCCAAGATGAAAAAGGGCGGCGGCCATGCCGGCCACAACGGCCTGAAAGACATCGCCGCCAGGCTCGGCTCGCTGGATTTCTGGCGCCTGCGCATCGGCATCGGCCACCCGCGCGAACTGGGCATGGCGCAGGACGTCGCCGACTTCGTGCTGCACCGGCCCAGCCGCGAGCACATGGCCGCGATCGAGGAGGCGATGGATCGCGCCCTGTCCGTGATGCCCGAGGTCACCGGTGGCACCATGGAGGCGGCGATGAAAAGCCTGCACTCGAAGAAGTAAACGACACCCATGTCCTCCCTGGTCATCAAGCTCGGCAGCCGCGCGCGCGAACACATCGCGCGAGAGGGATTGTCCCCGAACGACATCCGCTGCATCCCGGCCGCCGCCGGCGGCCCCAAGGGCCTGGCGCTGATGCCATTGGACAGCTGGCTGTTCGGGCAGTGGCTGCGCGAGCCGAAGAACCTGACCCTGGTGGGGGCCTCGATCGGTGCCTGGCGCATGGCGGCGGCCCTGGACGCCGACCCGGTGAAGGCTCTCGCCAACCTGCAGCGTGGCTATATCGAGGACCAGAATTTCCGCATCAAGCCCACGCCCACCGAGGTTGCCGCCCTGATGCGTGGCAACCTGGAGGCGAACATCGCCGATTGGCAGCCGCGCGAGCATATTTCCCTGCGCGTGCTGACCTCGCGCGCGGTCGGCAGCCTGGCGGGGACAGCGGCGCGCGGGGCGTTCGCCAAGGCGACGCTCGCCAATACGCGCGGGCGCCATCATCTCGCGCGGCATCTGCAGCGCGTGATCTTCACCCATGGCCCGGCGTCCCCGCTGGACGATGCGCTCGACGCGCTCGATCCCTTCGGCGCCTTGCGCGTGCCGCTCACGCGCGAAAACCGCGCCGACGCGCTGATGGCTTCCGGCACCATCCCCATCATCTGCGACCCGGTGAGAAACATTGCCGGCGCCCCCGAAGGCTGGTACTGGGACGGCGGCCTGATCGACTACCATCTGCATTATCCTTATGCGCGCATGGAGGGCCTGACCCTGTATCCGCACTTCACGCCCAGCGTCACGCCCGGCTGGCTGGACAAGTTCCTGCCCTGGCGCAAGCAGGGGGTGAAGGGCAGGGGAGCCGAGTGGCTGGCGAGCATGATCCTGATCGCGCCGTCACCCGAATTCCTCGCCCGCCTGCCGCATGGCAAGCTGCCCGACCGCAACGATTTCTACCGCTACGAAGGCAATCATCCGGGGCGCATCGCCGCCTGGCGCAAGGCGATCGGCGAATGCGGGCGGATGGTCGAAGAAGCGGCGCGCTGGCTCGAACAGCCGGACCTGAAGATGGCCGGCCACCTGTAACCGAATTGAACGAATCCCTGATAGCGAGTACACCATGAGTCTCAAATGCGGCATCGTCGGCCTGCCCAACGTCGGCAAATCCACCCTGTTCAACGCCTTGACCAAGGCCGGCATCGCGGCGGAGAACTACCCCTTCTGCACCATCGAGCCGAACGTGGGCATCGTCGAAGTGCCGGACGGGCGCCTGCAAAAACTGGCCGACATCGTCAGCCCCGAGCGCATCCTGCCGGCGGCGGTCGAGTTCGTCGATATCGCCGGCCTGGTGGCGGGCGCATCAAAGGGTGAAGGCCTGGGCAACCAGTTCCTCGCCAACATCCGCGAGACCGACGCGATCGCCCACGTGGTGCGCTGCTTCGAAGACAGCAATGTGATCCACGTCAACAACAAGGTGGACCCGATCGCCGACATCGAGACCATCAACACCGAGCTGGCCCTGGCGGACCTGGCGAGCGTGGAAAAGCAGTACATCCGCTATTCCAAGGTGGCGCGCTCCGGCGACAAGGAAGCGCAAAAGCTGGTCGCCGTGCTCGACAAGATCCAGCCGGTGCTCAACGAAGCCAAGGCCGCGCGCAGCGTGGCGCTGACCAAGGAGGAACTGGTGCTGGTGCGCCCGCTGTTCCTGCTCACCGCCAAGCCCACCATGTATGTGGCCAACGTCGCCGAGAACGGCTTCGAGAACAACCCGATGCTGGACCGCGTGATCGCCTATGCCAAGTCCGAGCACGCGCCCGTGGTCGCCATCAGCGCCGCGATCGAAGCCGAGATCGGTGGGCTGGACGATGCCGACCGCGACGATTTCCTCAAGGAAATGGGCATGACCGAGCCCGGCTTGAACCGCGTGATTCGAGCCGGGTTTACGTTACTTGGCCTGCAGACCTATTTCACGGCGGGCGAGAAGGAGGTGCGCGCCTGGACGGTGGCGGTGGGCGCGAGCGCGCCGCAGGCGGCCGGCGTGATCCACACCGATTTCGAGAAGGGCTTCATCCGCGCCGAAGTGATTGCCTACGACGACTACATCGCCTGCAAAGGCGAGCAGGGCGCCAAGGAAGCCGGCAAGATGCGTCTGGAAGGCAAGGAATACATCGTCAAGGACGGCGATGTCATGCATTTCCGCTTCAATGTCTGAGTCCGGCGCTTTGGCCGGCGGCTGGGTCGAGGTGCGGCGTCCATCGCCGGCCCTGGAGGACTGCGAGTTCTATCACAGTGTGGATTTGCCCACGGGCCCGGTACGGGGCCAGTGGGATCTGCGTGCCAAGGCCGACGCCTATCTGGGCGGGGTCGCTTTCGGTGGAAAATCGGTGCTGGAAATCGGTCCGGCAAGCGGCTTTTTGTCCTTTCACATGGAACGGGCCGGCGCTTCGGTGACGGCGGTCGAACCTTCGATGCAGCGCCTGTGGGACGCCGCGCCGATGCCCGGCTATGACCTGGAAAGCTGGCGTGCCGAACATGCGCGGCACATTGTCGGAGTACGCAATTCGTTCTGGTACCTGCATCACCTGTATGGCTCGAAGGCGCGTCTGTTCGAGGCCGATGCCGAGCACATCCCCGCCGAAGCGGGCGACTTCGATGTCGGCGTGCTGGCCTCGGTGCTGCTGCATTGCCGGGAGCCGCTGGCCATCATGGAAGGCACCGCGCGGCGCGTGCGCGAGACCATGGTGGTGACCGACGTTCACGACCCGGCGCTCGGCGAGTTGCCGGTCTGCCGGCTGCTGCCCGGCGCGGACATGCCCGAGCGGCAGGTACATACCTGGTGGACCTTTTCGCCCTCCTTTATCGTCAATGCCCTGGGCCTGCTGGGCTTTACCCGTGCGCAGGTCACGGTGCAGGACTATCCCTACGACAGTATCGGCCGTGATCTGCCGATGTTCACCGTGGTGGCGCGCAGACCGTGAAGCCGGCACGATGGAGTGGACGTGGCTGATTCCGGCCAGCCTTCCGGCGCAACTGCGTCCGGCGGCGGCGCGGGCGCGTCCGGCGGTGGGGCAGCCGACGCGCTGGCGGATTTGCTGCGGCGGCACCGCCAGATGCTGGGGCGCGCCGCATCGCCAGGCCCGGTCGAGCGGGCGCGATGGTGGCTGCGGCGCCTGCGCGGCGACCGCGCCATGCATTTGTCGCAATGGACCTGGGCAATCAGCCGTTCGCTGCTGTTTGATGCGCAGTGGTACCTGCGTACCTATCCCGATGTGGCGGCGGCCCGGCTGGATCCGGCGCGCCACTATGCCGAGCATGGTTGTGCCGAAGGGCGCGATCCCGGCCCCTGGTTCAGCAGCGCGCGGTACTGGCATGAAAATCCGGATGTGGCCGCCGCCGGCCTCAACGCGCTGGTGCATTACGAAACCCATGGCCTGCGGGAAGGCCGCGGGCTGCCGCCCGGGTCGGCCTGGATGGAGCGGCATGCCTCTTCGGCCGCTGCTGTTGCTGAATCGTCACGCATGCCGAAGATGCGGCCGGCCGCCCTGTTCATGCCGGGTGCGCTGGATGTAAATACGCCGGCCGTTGTCCGCTTCAAGGCGAACTTTCGTCGTGATTGCGAAGCCCATCTCTCGGCATTTCTCGCCGGCGGCATGCGCTTGCGGCTGCCTGAAGCGGCCGCGCCGCGGGTGAGCGTGGTACTGGTGCTCTACAACCAGGCCGAACTTACGCTCAAGTGCCTGGAATCGCTGCAGCGCCATCTGCCGCCGGCGTCGGAAGTGATCCTGGTCGACAATGGCTCGACCGATGCGACCAGGGAACTGCTGGGCCGCGTGGACGGTGCGAAGATTCTGCCGCAGACCGAGAACCTGCATTTCCTGCGCGGCGCCAACGCCGGTGCGGCGCATGCCGCCGGGCAGTACGTGCTGTTCCTGAACAATGACGCGGCCCTCTCGCCCGGCGCGGTGCTTGCCGCGGCGCAGGTGCTGGATCTGCAGGACGATGCCGGCGTGGTCGGCGCCCGTGTCGTGCAGCTCGACGGCCGCCTGCAGGAGGCCGGGCACATCGTCTGGCGCAACGGCGGGGTGACGGGCTATGGGCGCGGATGCCGCCCTGACGATGCCGAGTTTCTGTTCCGCCGCGATGTCGATAGCGCGTGTGGCGCCTTCCTGATGATCCGGCGTACCCTGTTCGAGCAGCTGGGGGGATTTGACGCTGCCTACGTGCCCGCCTACTACGAAGATGTCGACCTGTGCATCCGTGCCTGGCAGGCCGGCTTTCGCGTTGTCTATGAGCCGGCTGCGCGGATCGACCATTACGAATTCGGCAGCGCCGATTCGGTTGACCAGGCGCAAGGGCTGGCCGGCGCGAACCACATCGTTTTCCTGGAGCGCCAGCGCGCGTACCTGGAGACGGCGCCACTTCCGGACAGTGCCAGCCTGTCCCAGGTCCGCATGCGGCGGCCACGCGGCGGCCGTGTACTCATGATCGATGAGGCGGTACCGCTCGATGCCCTGGGCTCGGGCTTTCCGCGCGCCCGCATCCTGCTGCATGACCTGCACCTGGCCGGCGCCTTTGTCACCCTGTTCCCGATGTCCGCGGAAGTGGTGGATTTCGAGGAGGCCTACAAAGCGGTGCCGCGCGAGGTGGAGATCATCGATGGCGGACGGCTGGCCCTGGGCGACTTCCTGCGCGAGCGCGCCGGATGCTATGACGTGATACTGGTCAGCCGTCCTTACAACATGGACTGGTATTGCCGGGTCAGGCCGCCGGCGGAAGTCGCCGGGCGGCCCACGCTGGTCTACGACGCCGAAGCGCTGGTCTGGCCGCGCGAAGCGGCGCGCGCCCGCCTGGGCGTTGGCGCCGCGCCGCCGGCCGATGCCGCGGAACGCGAATTCGGGCTGGCGCGCGCCGCCGATATCGTGCTGGCCGTCAGCGAAGCGGAGGCGGAGAGCTTCCGCCACGCGGGCTGCGTCGATGTCCGTGTGCTGGGCCATGCGGTGCGGGCCGAGCCCGGCGTGCCCGGTTTCGCCGGGCGGCAGGGCATCCTGTTCGTCGGCCGGCTGCTGGAGGAGGAGTCGCCGAATGTGGACTCGATCCGCTGGTTCGTGCGCGAGGTGATGCCGCTGCTCGACCGGATCATCGGTGAGGACTACTGGCTCGATCTCGTGGGTGCTTGCGCGCCCGGCCTGGTCAGGGACTTGGGCAGCGAGCGGATCCGGTTCCATGGCCGGGTCGAAGATTTGAGGGAGCACTATGCCCGCGCCCGCCTGTTCATCGCGCCGACCCGGTTTGCCGCCGGCCTGCCGCTGAAGGTGACGGAGGCGGCGGCGCATGGCCTGCCGCTGGTGGCAACGTCCCTGATTGCCGGGCAGCTGGAATGGCGCGACGGCGTCGAACTTTTACAGGCGGGAAGCGCTGATCAATTTGCCGCGGCTTGCGCCCGGCTGTATGGCGACGCCGGCCTGTGGGGGTCCTTGCGCGAGGCAGCCCTCGAGCGGGTACGCGTGGACTACAGCCGGCCGGGCTTTGCCGGGGCGGTGCGCGGCATGCTCGCCGACGCTTTGGTCCCACGGCACGCCGGGCCCGGTGAAGGAGCGCTGGACCGGGTGCAGACGGAGTGGAGCATTCATCCGGATGCGCGCCGTGACCTGGTGGGGATGAACTGGCTGCAGCACGACGAGGTGATCCGGCGCCTGAACCGCAAGGTCTCCGGCGATCCGCGGATCGATCCCCACATGCAGCTGCGCCGCTTCCTTGCAGGCCTGGGGTGGCGGTTTCCGTTGCGCCGGGTCGCGAGCCTGGGCTGCGGTTTCGGCATCCAGGATCGCGCCGTCATGGCGGCCGGCTTCGCGCGGCGCCTGGACGGCTACGACATCACGCCGCAT
>Ga0307511_10000544_pt1 | contig 40401 bp, 24 predicted proteins | sample 13_EM_MG_FD_200266 | JGI IMG/M metagenome (GOLD analysis project Ga0307511, IMG submission 200266) | Populus trichocarpa ectomycorrhiza microbial communities from riparian zone in the Pacific Northwest, United States - 13_EM | ecosystem: Host-associated > Plants > Roots > Unclassified | place... | reverse complement strand
GTATTCAAACCGACGCAGGACATGCTTTTCAACCTCTCTTCCGTCTGCACGACAGATAAATCTGTCGTCATGCAACAAGTATTCCAACTTGTCTGCTATATCCGCTTGTGCCAGCTTGCTAAGACCGAAGACTTCCATGATGCTGTGTTTACATTCGTACACCAGATGTGCCCGGGTTCTGGAATGAATACTTCGCAGCTAATCAGTCTCAGCCCATTATCCGACATGATGTGTAGGGAATATCCCTCACATGAGCGTCTACGACTTTAATGTGTTTGAGGGTCTCCCCTCGTTCTTTTTCGGCATCAGCCCAGGATTCGGACAAAAGTTGAGCGATCTTATCGGCATTCAACATGGGATTTTCAAAGAAAGTGTAATGCCTCACATGTGCAGCGGCGTGACTTGTCAGGTCTTTATATTTGTCTGGAACCTGGAAAAAGGATCTAGACCTGTGTCTGACGCAAGAGGGCCTCTCCACGATGGCGTCAGTCTCATGTTGCCCTTCATCTATGCTGCAAAGGTCAGAGTCCAGGCGTGAGGGGTCATGCTCCGCGTTGGGCAAACTCGGAGGTGGGAAAGACTTTCAGATTCTTATTATTCAGGTATGTACGAAATTTGGTTTGACGATAGCTACCTAAAGCCTTGAGCTGCCCATACTGTTATCACGGTCATACTAAACATGAACTTTCCTTGCCAGACGTCTACCATCCGACGCTACACGTCTCTTGGATGACTCTGACAGGTGCAGAGGGAGGGGAAAATTATCATCTTGATCATCGTCATCCTGCGAAGATCCTGCAACACGCACAGGTTGGCGTCTTGGAAGACTAGGAATGGAATTAGGGATAGTGGATCTTGCGGAGAGGCCAGAACTTGAGCTTGCGTTTGTCATGGTAATCTGACGAAAAGTTGCGTTTGTAAAAAATAGGGTTGCATAAGAAATTTGTTTTCATAAAACGGTTATCCATTGTGAAAGGTCGGAAAACATTCTATTTCAACTACACTGGCTATTGGAAATATCAACAGCAAAAAGAATACTGGCAAAAACTAAGGAGACAAAGGAAAACAGTTACGACAATTTTAGGTACCACCCTAGCCACCTCCCCCACCGCCTTGCAACAAAATCCCAACGAAAAACGTCGGGCGAGGAATGTTTTTAACCTGCTATGGGTTAGCAACTTGTAAGGAACTGGTTTTCTAGTATATGTTTTCTCTACACGTGTTTTATCTATGGCAGTTTTGATGGATTTTATTGGGTTATATCAATGCACGTTTTTGACTTATTTTGGCAGCTACCTATTTAGGACATATGAAGATTAGGAAGGATCATATTTGGGACTAGTCTTCTTGTTTTTTCCTTGCAGTTCTCTTGTCATATTTCATTATTATTACCTGTCATATTCCTGTACCATTCTGAGTTAGTTTCATGTATGTCAGCTTGCTGACCACCATCTCCTGTTATGCCTGCCTAATTGGGCAGTAGCTTACTCTGTTTTCTTGTTGATTGTTTATCTTGTTGGCAGCCATGTTTCTGTTACCTTGTTAGGCACCATCATGACACTGGACATGTCTATAATGAGCCATCATGTATTCATTATGATCTGGTATCATAATGAGTCCTTACTGTTGCCTAGAATGAGTCCAAATAGACTCATTGCCTTAGGAACTCAGTATCTATTAAAGATCTGAATTCCACGGCCTTAGAAAGGACAGTTCTCGTTCAACACAGTCTAGTCTAGCTACTTCAGAAATACACAAGCTACACTGGTAATATTCTTGTCCACTTGTACCTCTTGATCCCTAACCAACCCTACACTCAACAACCCCTTAGCCACCTACTATAATCCTGTATAGGACATAGTGGGCGTGCTTAAGACCCCATAACCACGTTGGTAGAGCCGGGTTCCTTACAGAACTCCTCTACTAACTTGGCCCACACTTACACAACTCCCGATCCGCGCGTGCGAGCCCGCTTACCTCTTTTAGCACGTGGGGCAACTTGTGGGGCTGCTTGAGGAACCACTGGTGGGACCACTGGTGGGGCTACTTGTGGCCCTACTAGGGGTTGTTTTGGAGCTGGCCCCAGATGTCCAGCTGCGCCTGGTTGCAGATCTTCCCATCGGTTCTGGGCAGCACTGAGCGATCTAGCCAGGGACCGAATTTTCCCCACGCCAAAACTATGGTTGAGGGCCCATGTCCGACGTGCACAAGGCACAACCTGACGGGCCAGGAGCATACGTTGCCCAGAATTGACATCCGGGTCACTTAAGCACGCAATGTACACAAAGCTTTCATCGTCGGAATGTATTGCGTCGGAGTACTTAAATTTATGCTGCTGTTTTATGTACTGCTTGGTGTCGTTCTGACGCTTCTCCCGATATCGGAGCTCGTGGATGCGCTGCTCAAACGTATGGTCTGCATTGGGGAGCCGGCTCTGACGCACGCCAGCAGCATTCCGCACTACGGCGTCGGAATCTTCCTCGTGATCAGCATATCTAACTGGTGGATCAAATCTGTCAAGGCTAAAGTGGTCGGGCGCTATATTTGCCTGGCCCGCTTCATTTAGCACAATCAGGATCCGAATTGGCTTAGCGGTTGTTAGCTGCAGGAATGCCAACACTTCTCCGTCAGCAGCCAGACTGGTGGCGTCGGCTGGAAACGTCGGATTGGCCTGGTGTGGGTCCGCTAGGGCACCTCAAAATTCACGCACTTTTCTCCCCTCTGGGATGTATGTCTTCACCATCTCCCAGATCCCGTCTAGTGTCTTTTGAACAATTATGCCCAATTTCCTCCGTTCCCTCATGTCCTACATCCATCCATTATTATTTTTGTGACTCGGGTCATCCGAGTCTATGATCCAGAAAACCACAGCAGTATTCGGGTTCCCCATCTTCCTCGTCAGCCTCGTCTTCATCGGCACGAGGCCTCTTTAAAGCTCTCTTCACTGCCAAATCTTTGGCAGTTGCAGATCGCTTTTTCATACAGTCTTGCAACAACGACTCCAAAGCTTTCTTGTGGAACTCGGAACCCGATGCCAGGTGTGCTCTCATGGCTGGCCTGAAGCTGGTAAAGCTCCGTGCCGCTTCCACAAGTGCCTGCTTCTAGGCATCACTTGCCCCACTCCAGCTTTTGATTTCGTGCTGGGCGCAGTAGTCCTTCACAGCATTACGCCAAGACATTTAATCAGCATCTCGGGCATTCCACCCCAAGTCTGCCTTGCAGTTCTTGATCAAATTCTTTGCCATGACCATTATAACTATATCCAGATAGTATTAGACACGGGACGTCGGATGTCGGTCATCAGTGGGAAGCTTACTATTGACTGAATTACTGAATTAGGAAATACTAGGGACTTGCGGTCAACGTGAAGATAGGTAAGAATGTTGCTGATAGGTGAGAATGTTGGTGATATTTTAGACTCTATGTCGAGGTGTAAACAGTTTATGTGAATTGGAAGTCTGATATCCTACGGAGGGAGGGATACCCTTTTATACATGTTGTACTTGAGTCATGTACACCTTGAGCTTGAACATTACAGAGGAAAGTTATAATTAACATCTCTCCGACAGAAAAGACTAGTAGCCCGACGTGGGCAGTAGGAACATATAGTACACGAAGAATATCACCATCGGGAATCATGTTTCTTGTTCCAGAAGAAAAGCTTTTCGAAACATCGCTTTGGAGGTCATTATATCTTTCAAGATGACTCGATGTGGTACAATACCATTCCATTGTTTCGATGGCCATAATGTTCCAGATGAAAACCAGAAGCAATATCTCCCCGACAGGAAAGCCTGGTAGCCCGACGTAGGCAGTAGGAACATATACTACACGAAGAATATTACCGTCAGGAATCATGTTTCTTGTTCCAGAAGAAAAACTTTTCGAAACATCGCTTTGGAGGTCATTATATCTTTTAAGATGACTCGATGTGGTACAACACATTTCTATTGCTTCAATGCTCATGATGTTCTACACTATGCCATATTAGACGGGCCAAGATTCCCTTGTGCACAAGGCGCATACCAGACTGACCCAGTCGGGTTAAGCCCAGGTTGTAAATCCTGAAGTGACCAGTCTGCTTATTTACGGAAAGCACTAATGTTAGAACTTTGGTGCATCAAACGATTCGCAGGATCTATCTAAGACTACATACAATGAACTTCCACAAAACACGCTGTCGTTGGTGCAACAGCATATACGCTTCAGGGGGAGCCTATTCAAATCATATTCAGAAAAAGCATCCTGAACATGGGCACCAGACATTTTCTTCTCTTGTAAGTCGGCAACCCGATGTCACAGACTTTCAAACGAAACTTGAACAGGAAAACACAGCAAGCGAATCCACAAGCATTCCACTTCAAGACCCTGAACATAAATATTCGGACCTTAGCGATGCCGATATTGACCCAGCTGAGCTCGCCAGAATCCAAGGGGTGTACGTCGACTGGGAACCTTCAAACGATGATGTGGAAGAGGAATATGATTCTAACATGGAACCTCTGGCGGAGATGTCAACTTCCACCAACCATAAAGACGACGCAAAGCCCTATACAGCCGACGTGACACGGCGGCTTCCTGCCAGATATCGACTGGGGCAGCCTGTTCGAGATTGTTCATTCTCGAAGCAGCGATCCGCGGAATATAATCATCTTTATCCCTTCCGCAATGCTAGAGATTACAAGCTAGCTCGCTTTTTCACCTTAAGCAAGGTGCCAAAAACTAGAATTGATGATTTCTTTCGAGACAACATATTGCCTCCCTCCTAAGACGACCTTCCAACGTCTGATCTCTCATTTAAATCGGGTTACACATTCTATAAACAAACGGCCAAAATGATTGAAGATCCGCCTTGGCACACAGGTGAAGTCCAATATGCATTGCGTCCTAAGTTGGAGTTCAGATACCACAATCTCTTATAATGTATACAATACCTACTGTAACAACGAGCCTTTGTTTGCCACATGTTGTGGGAACCCGTCAAGATATTTAACATGGATAATGAGAGAATTTACTCCGAAGTGAATACAGGAACATGGTGGTGGGATCAGTAAGTATGCTCCCCAAAAATGCATATTCATATCGGTTTGCTCACATCGGACAGACACAGATTCCTGTCGGATCCACTCTTGTTCCCGCCTTATTGGCGTCGGATCAAACACATCTGACAAATTTCTCTGGAGACAAGAAATTATGGCCTCTCTACATGAGCATCGGGAATATAAAGTCAACTGTGCGCAACAAACCCACGATGAATGCCTGGATACCTATCGCTCTCCTCCCTATTCCCCCAAAGCGTCTTGACAAAATCCCCACATACTCAGCAGAAGCTCAAGAGTTGGATGTGTTACAGATCACCCACGAGATCTTGAGTTCCATTCTGAGTCCGTTGTCCGACGCCAGGAGTCAGCAAGGTGTGGAGATGGTATGTTGCAATGAAAATGTACGAAGTTGCGTTCCTAAGCTATCAGTATAGTTAGCAGACCATATGGAAAATGTTATAATCTACGGCATAACCTCCAACCACTACCCAATTTGCATCGCCCCCCCCGATGAATTTGGAGAACTCCCAGATACTCCATACGATACCTGACCACACTCCAGGTATGCCACTGCTTATCACAATTCTGACGTTGAACAACTGGAATCTGACGGCGTCAAAAATGTGAACAACGCACTCTGGCATATACCCCATTATGAACCCCATGAAATAGTACGATCCGATACCCTCCATACGCTGCTCCTCGGGATCTTGATCCATTTGATGAAATGGGTTTCAAGAATTCCTTGCATATGTCGGGCGCATGACGACCTTCGATCATATATGGTCGAGACTACCCTCCTTCCCCGGATTTACCAGGCCAAACAAAGCCTACCGCTCCGTGACGCAGTGGCAAGGGAAAGAAATGCGCAACCTCCTACAGGTCCTGCTTGGAGTCTTCAGCGCCACACTCAGTCGGACGACCGACGCTGATCCGATTGCCTCCCGACACAAGCCACTCTGTTACAAGGCCATTCTATGCGTTAGGTATATAACTGACTATATCCTCATCAAAGACTGCTGGCGTCGGATGACCTACGTCAACAAACCCCCGCCAAACGGCAGAAACTCCAGCAAGAGTTAAGACTAGAAACCGAGGAATTGGTCCACGACTTCCTGATAATGGGAGCACATTACAACTTCCCCAAAATACATCTCATTTCCCACTTCGCAGGCCAGATAACGAGATACGGGTCTTTGCCACAATATTCCACAGAAATATGTGAAGCCTCCCACAAGCCTCTGAAAGACGCCTACCATCGGAGCAATCACATCAACGCCATGCCCCAAATAATTCGAACATACACGCAAGCACACAGTTTTGCGATGCGGGAACGAAATATCCAGCAATGGCTGACTGAACTTGACCATATCTCCAAAGACATCCGCGATGTCATTGACCCAACGCGTCCCAGCTTACACCTACCTCAAGACGTTAGTGCTAACCTCACTAGGAGTAAGCTCCAAGGGCGCATATGTAATAAGACTATATACAATATTCAGACATTGCAGGCGATTTACGAACTTCCCGACCTCCAAACACTCACAGGCAGCTATCTCCGCCACAACCATCCCCTTATCTCATCTGAGCAGCTGGATTCCGACGTTGCACGTCTTATGGATGCCCCGCTCGGAGCATTTAATACTCTCCAAGTCGCAGTGCTCACGTATAATGATGATGGGTACAACCTACACCGTATAAGGTGTACAGGACCATATTTATTCCGAAAGCAAGACAGGCGCAATGACTGGGTGTTTATCCGACATCGCAAGGCCACTGCAGGCACAAAGGTCACGGGAGGGCTGAATGGTCTGATTCCAGCGAAGCTAAATGCATTGTTCAAACTGCGAGACATCGATGCCAACACGAGTTACAGACTTGCCCACATTTCTCTGATCACGGTAGTTGGATCCCCGACGCCTAATGGCTCCGAAGGCATAGTGGGCGTCGGCACCCCGGTAAAAAACCATGTGGTGCGCATAGGAGACATCGAGGGGATGGCCCACTTAATCACCATCAACCCAGATAATTTGTATCTAGTAAATAATCGCATTGATGTACATACTTGGAATAAGATACACAATGGAAATTGAATAGTATACAGTTTGGAATTTGAATGTATGTAATGTGAAGTAGGGTCGAGAGTAAATCGATGAAAACATCGGCCAATGTAATCCGGGATTAGAATAAGAGGCATCGCGAACGTCCACTGACCCATTTGGAACGTCGGAGATCGCGACGGGGTTGATCTATGTATCACAACGGCCAACATGCGGAAACATGGAACATGACGGGTGAACAAGAATGCAGTGCATCGGGATTAGGCGGAAATTTGGCAAGGGTCCCGACGCATAGGAGGCAAGGGACTTATGGTGGCTACCGGACGCAGTGCTTGTACATTAGGACGCCAAATATCTTTTGCTGATGTCAATGAAAGAAAAAACCTATGCCCTTTTGGACAAAGAGTAACCTGTTATGACTACGAAGTTAAAGATAAGCTATCAGCTAGAAGCTATGAAGGGAGAATCGTCGGGTATACCACCACCTTCGGGACATACTGGGTAAGAACGGCAAATGGTGCAACAAAACTCGTCAAAAACCCAATACCAGTTATACTAGACAACGAATTGGAAGAAAGCTCTAGCGAAGAAGAAATCCCACCTCCAGAAGTATCAGATTGGGACCAACCAGACCCTCTGCCTGAAAACTTAGGACCAACAGCCGCGCCAAAAAAGAAGCGGCGAACCGCAGAAGAATAGACCAATTTGGTTGGCAGTCGTAGATCCATCAGAGATAGGAAGGCAAAAATATTCGCGGTGGGGACAGATCCAAACCACCCCACTGACCAGCAAGCCAGAGCATCTCCACAAGCAAAAGAATGAGCCGCGGCCAGGACCAAGGAGCGAGACCAACTTCTTAAATACCAAGTCTTCACCAAAATCCGCAAATCTGATATCTCAGAGGGAACGCGGATCGTCGATACCAAGTGGGTCTATCTGGTCAAACAAAAGGCGGATGGCACTACCGAAAAATTCAAGGCTAGAAAAGTGGGAAGAGGATTCACACAAGAAGAAGGTATCAACTATGACGAGACCTACGCTCAGATGATGCGAACGGAAACCTTCAAAATACTCCTGGTCATAGTATTTTATCTGAATTGGGCAATCCGACAATGGGATTTAGTTGCGGCCTATCTCCAAGCCCTTCTCAAGCACAACATTTATATCTCAGATATAAATGAGGATGAGGAGACCGAATACTGGAAACTCTACAAAGCACTGTATGGGTTAAAGCAAGCCGGCCACGAATGATTCGAAATGCTATGCGATATCATGAAAGCATGCGGAATGCAACAGTGCATCAGTAATGAAGGAACCTATATCAGTACCAAAGAACAAGTAATAGTCGGAATACATGTCGATGACCTCCTCAGAATTGCCCCTACAGAAGCACAGCTCGACCAAGCGGAACGATCGGTAGAAGGATGAGTGGAATTAGACAAAAGAGGAAAACCATCAAAAATGCTGGGAATGGAGCTGCACTGGTCTAAGGAACAAGTCATACTAACGCAGACCACTATGATAGAATCGATGGCAAAGAAGTACCTACACCTCGAGGATGTTGTAAATGGCAGAAAAGCATCTCTGCCATCTGAAAGTCAGCACTACCAAAAACACGAGCAAAACGAAGAAGTCCAGAATTACTAAACGATAGTAGGAGGACTACTCTTCATAGGAAGAATGACTTGGCCAGAAATATCGATTTATATCAATCTGCTAGGATGACGAACGAAGGATCACGATCAGAACAACTACCAGACAGTACTCAAGGTATTGAGGTATTTGTACTTAACGAAGTTCGATGGGCTGCACTTAAAGAAAGCCGACGATCTGGAAATAAGGATATATGCGGACACGTCCTACGGTGTGGTGGAATCCAGGTCACAGAGTGGTGTGATGATGACTCTTGGGAATCAACTTGTAGGATAGTACAGTCGGAGACAAGAGACAGTGTCGCTCTCAATAACCGAAGCAGAGTATATAGCGGATTGCGAAGGAGTGAAGGACGCAGCTTGGATGTAACAATTCCTAGCGGAACTAGGAATCACGACCAAGCCTACGTTGTATACGGACAGCGAAGGAGCGTACAACTTGAGCAAGGTATCGAAATTTGCTCGGAGGAGTCGCCATATCGAACACCGATACCATTACCTACGCCAGCAAGTCCGATCTGGGAAATGGAGCATAACAACTACAGCGGAGAAGAACAATCCAGCCGACATCCTGACGAAATTGTTACCTATGAGTGTGATGAATGGATGGAAGGAATTATGGATGAGTACATCGCCAACATGTTCCAAGACGAAACCCCCATCTTAGAAATAACAGAGCACCAACTGCAACGGAATGGACTATCAACCTGGACGCTCGAGTAGGAGAGGGTGTTGGAATATACTCTCACGTGCATGAAACTAGGGATAGATCATGGGATATGCGAGTTGACGAATGGAGGCAATTGGGATATGAGACAGAATGTTCCAATGGAGGCAATTGGGAATTCAGTGTTTGGAAATAAAAGAGGCGGAATTTCCTATCAAACAAGAATAAGACAGTAGAACCATAGCATTCATACTATAGCGATCTCTACATAGTCTTAACAAATACATCTCTACTTCTCTCAAGATTCCTCCGCTCAATAACCTCGTAATTTTACAATAATAATACTAGATACAGATTGGTGATTGTGGATTTATTACGCTACGATAACTTTGTCCCATTGCTCAATGGGACGGTCATTAGCGCCATTGGTGTATGGGCCGGCCCAACCAGCAGTAGCGTCCCATTGACCAATGGGCCGTATTGCTGAATGGGTCAGAACAGATATGGCACAAGTTTAAGCAATACCTAAATTGGATAGAGGTGGTCATGGGCTTGCTGGGGAGTGCCAAGTATGCAGGTTTCAGCTCGGTCGCATCGCCCCGCTTGGTCTCATCCCCACCAATTACAGTAGGGAGCTAATTACTGGACTACCAGACAATGGGGAAGGGCTCGTGACCGAGAAATCAACAGTTACCCTATTGGGCAAGCCAGCACCACAACAGCAGCCCGCACCACAGCGAATAGGAGTCTATTCGGCATCACACCACGATCCAAGCCGACGGTCACTCCGGAGGACTGGTATGTATAGTCCGATATCCCCGCCCCATTTTGCTATATCCTGTAAGGGCCATCACGTACCTTATACTCGCTGTCATTACCACATCTAATCCTCTAAGCTCAGCCTATGCCCACGATGTAATATTATTTCACTCTAACCTCTATCAACATCACCTGGGAATCGGTTTTCGGAGACCTCCATACTCTAGTACTCCCAAGTCTAGGAGCGTTAACAGAGCAAGTGCAAGTATCTCACCTCCCTATTGGAGGCAATTGTAAACCTTATAATTGAAGACCTACCTCTTGGGGGGGTCACATGCAAGCTCTAGCTCTGATAACAATGAGCTACGGCTCGAGAATAATATTAGACATTTTGAGATCGGAGGAGGAGAAATACAGTACAAGGGTGAGTTAGAAGAAGATATCGAAGATGAGGATATTGATGCCACAGAGGCCTTTATTGGGTATCTTTTTGATGGATGTGACTTGGAGGATATCCTTAATTCTTCGGAGCTTCCTACAGAACCACGGCTGCGGTTTGCTATTGTGCTACATATGAAATTGGAAAACACAATATCGAATTACAGTCAGGTAGGTTGTATTCTCGCTCTATTAGAGTACCACGGACAATAATACGCGTACGTACACCAGAGCATTCCAGAGTCCCCGGAAGCCCCTTGAAGGGCAAGAACTGATCCCAAGTTCTAGACAACTGATTCGAGTATTGCAGAAAATAGTAGGATACGAGGCACAGCGTATACATAGATTGCTGCGTACACCTGTGTATTGCATATACTGCTAGATACGCTGAAGACGAGCTTCGGGGGGCATTACGCGAGGCCCTGGGCTCGCACAGAATCAAACAGGCGAAAAACCTCTACTTCAGACCCCGCATTGAAATTCTGGCCGCCGTCGATACTACTGCGTTCATCACAGACCACATTGCTTGTTCTTCGGCGCTGCATGCCTCACATTAGTACGCTTCCAAGCAACCGTCTCATTCGGCCACCCCATTTCCCCAACACACTGAACGACCTGCTGAGAATTTCTATAGATGATTCCGCAGATCAGAATACAACATGCTACTCAAAACCCGAGAGCTCAGAGTTCCTCAGCGTTCTAGCTATCGCCAACTCCGATGAGTGATCAAGAAATTTTATCAGAGGACGAAGCCTCATCTTCTGGGGAGTTGAGATTAAAAAGAGCAGCAAGACGCCTTAGAGATTGGAAAGTACAGGGCTTATTCGGATTTTACTGTAATGGACACTTCTCCTGCAGCAAAGAAAACCAAAATCACCGCTAACTTGTTGGGGGTGCGAGAAATCATTCCGTCTATGGGTATATAGAAATATCAAACCGGCTGCGGCTAGTAGATCGCCTCAAGAGTTCTCAACTGCCTGTAATTCCTGGTACGAAGCCAATACAACTAGTCTACCTACCGTTAAGAATCAACCACACAGAAGACAAAATTCACCTCTGACATCTTTACATATGATTCTGCCAGAATCAATAATCGCTTATGCTTGGAAGTCGTTGGAAGGCGATCCGCTGACCTGCTGTCAAATGATTAAGGCCTGAATAAATTTGTGTCAGAAGGGCACATTAGCCATGCTGATCGGGGAGGACACCGAATTGTAAATAGGCATTCAATACCATGACATAGCGTGCTGCCATTAAAGTAAATAGGGGATGTGGTAGATCATAGGTAATCTGAGAGAGGTGGGCCGCCGTCGGTGGCAGCGCAGGGTGAAATGATGGGGCAGTACCGGTGCATGCACTGACCCGCCTCAGGCACGTATATCTGCGGAGGCAGCAGTTCAAGGCTAAGAAAGCCAAAGCGCTCTGGTACCGCTACTCCGGAGGAAATATGGTAGAGGAAATCAAGGCTGTTCTTGGGAAGGATAGGCGCAAGATGGTTGGCAACAGTACAATATGCTTTTTTGTTACCCTGAATGCCGATGATTCTTTTCCAATAGATAGGAACATCATCTTTATGCTTTTTTATGCTAAAGGTTTCAATAGTGGGCTTTAATGCCATTACTCAGAGATTTTTCATTGTCTACTCGGTCCCTTATAAAGTGTGGAAGCTCAGTGACTACACCTGAACAGGTTTGAGGATCAGGCATTGAAACTCAGCTACATTTCCTTTGAGATTCATACTGACTAATATTCCATGGCATTCACTATTTATACCACCACACCGCTTCGGCCTTTCCCTTGAGATTCGGTGATTCTTGACATTGAATTGCATAGGAATATCCTTTTGAGTTTTATTAGCAATTGTTTCCATTGATGTTAAGGTTCAATGAACTAGGAATAAGGGCAATCGAAAAAGGACTAGGTAAATTGTTTCTTGTTCAAAAAATCCCACTTAACTATGAGGGTCTTTTCTAGTTATTATCTAGATAGTTGCCTGGCCGGGATTGGAAAAGGCTACTACACCTCCTCCTCTTAAGAGAAGATGAGTCTCCACTAGAGAAATGAGCGTTCTTCATATGAAGGTCAAGCTCGATAGCTGAGTGAAGACATAATGAATCCGAGAATTCAAAGGGATCTAACTAAGGGAGACGTTTCCCGCTAGATATGCCTTCCAAATCGTTTCACATTAGAGAATCCATCGGTTAAGTGATCCCCGTGATTTCTCCTTTGTTGCAACTATCTGCTTATCTGCGCGGATAACATTCGGACACTTTCTCCTAATCGTGAAGCGTCTACCTGGTCTGTTTACTAAGGAAAACCTATACTTATAACGTTAGTCCACGCAGTTCCTAGTCACAATCATGTACCCACAGTCTAGCCAGTCTCAAGTTCCCCATATCCTGTGAAAACCCGCCCGATTTCCTTTTCAGTTGTTGAAAGGCTGGTAAGATATATCCTATTTACCGGCCTCTGCAGATGCCAAAGGTGAGGTGTGACCCCTCTGGCAGTATAGTAGGGGCTGAGCATTTGCTTCTTGTTCATCTCGTATAGCTCTGGGGGCTTCTGGCATAGCTGACTCTGTAGTTGCTGGTGGAGCTTGAGGTCGAGCCTGCTCTGCTACCCCTGATGTAATCCTTATTTGAACCTGTGTTGTTGATGATACAGACGTAGGCTGCCTAAGAATAGGATTTTTGGTGATCTCGTGCCAGATTTTTGGCTACTGTTACTCGATTACCCTTGGGAATGGCTTTATAGATAGATATAAGAGATAGGAGTGAAACCGACATGCGGGGTTCTCCGGCTCTGTGCAATATTCTCCCATTTGTATAGGTGTGAATCCAGACCCTTTATCCGAATAATCGGCTGAGCTTTTTCTGAGCTTTGAGGTTGGCAGAAGGTACTGCAACCTCAAGTGGTAAAGATTCGGTGAGACGTGCGGTTTTTGACAAAAACCGAGTACTCCGGAGCTAGGCGCCACAGATTCTTTGGAAGGATGGATCCAAGGATGTTGGCTCTGATGATGGTTATGATGGCTCAATTGAATTGTTCAAGCCTCACAATGGTCGTGGCAGTTGATTGGAGGGTAATGCCATTTTCAGCTGCCTAATGAGTCGTTGGATTTAAATTTTCCTCCAATATTTGTTCTGTCTCTCCACCCTACAGTTCATTGTTCGCTCAAATTGCACTGCACAATCAGTTGTTTGAGCACGTGACTCGAGGGCTTCCCTCTTCATGGTTTTAGAGAGTGACGAGATAGCAGAATAGATATCTCTATGACTTCAGAACTTCTATCTTTCAAAGGTTATGACCCCAGAGAGCTAGTTTGGGTCTTAGAGCTGATGCCCTTTGCCATTCTAAACCTTGAATGATCATCTATAAGTCGATAAAATATTTGTGTCCTAACATGCTCTGTACAAGCAAGGGTCTACACACACCTGAATGTGCAAGTTCACCAACCCGAGTTGTGAGGATGGTATGTACTATATTCTAGTGATGCAGGCTTGAACTTGGCTTTTTCGCAGGCATCACACTGGAGCCTGGAAAAACGGAGGTGTAGTGGTGCTTCGAATATCTTGGAGAATGCCGGGGAAGGGAGATGTGCACACCTTTCGTGCCCTTCCATTTCTGTGAGGTTTGCATTATCTCCTGCCATGTTATTGATAAATTATATAGGGTAATTGATTGAAGTCCTATCAGCAATGCTTTGGCTAGGGAATATCGGCGTCTATTAAGCTTGTTCGCAAGCTTCTGTATGATGGCGTGGAGTGTTGGGAGTTCCTTACTCGTCTTATCTGTGGTTGTTGACTCGTCCTCTCCATATAAACCTACCATTGTCGTACTCGTCTTTTCGCGTTTGCGTACTCGTAAATCTGAAGCTGTACCGTCTTATCTTTTTGCATACTCGTTCTCTGCAATGCTACTCGTCACTTTCCAAAGTACTCGTCTCTTCTTACAAGTCTCTCTGCTATAGAACTTGCCTATATGATAGAATGTGGGGGTCTAACTACACCATGAACACCTCAGCTGAACCTATGGCCTCTTACCACCAAGTGCCATGGATCTTTTCGCCAGGTGCCGTGCCAAGTCTCTCCGAGGGTGCGGGTGACTTTGATAGATAAGACGAGTATAGCAAATAGTAAAGACGAGCTAAAAGACGAGTAGCAAACCACCCACCTTCCATGTCATACTGCAGAAGAATAGATGGTTTCAGTATCGTTACCGATTAAGCTTGTTCGCAAGCTTCGCAAGAAAAATCGATGATATCGGTGTCGGTGCCGGTCAAGCTTGACTGCAAGCTTGGATGTTAGGGGTCAATGTGGGGGGGCTCATGGTGGATTGGTGATACAGATATAGATGTTGGAATGGATCAAGCCTTGTTTGGAAGCTTGCTGGATGGATAGCTGTGGTAAATATGAACTGCGTATGGGCTACAACGATCGGCGATGTGTTGCTACGTTTAGCGTGTAGAAATGAGCGCTCCTCACTATGAGGGTCAAGCCCGATAGCTGGTAATGAATTCGATGATTGAAAGAGATTAAACTAAGGGAGACGATATGCCCTCCAAATCATATCACATGAGAGATATCTATCGGCTCCGTGATTCCTCCGTTGTTGCAACTATCCATCGGCACGGATCAATAACATCCCGACGGCCAGTACCCCGGCGAAAGTATCCGCGCACTCTAATTTTTTCTTTTTTTTGTCTCAGGCCCGACCTGCCAGCCGTGAATGACAAGGCATATCTAGGGTAGCGTAGAACCCCAAGACGAAGCTACCGAGGGACACGGAATTGCGGAAGAAGGCTTCACATTATACGAATTGTATCTCCAACTACCGAGAACTATTAAGCCTAAACTATAGGTAAGTAGTATGCAGAGGTATAATACAATCTTAAAGGGGGTGAATCGAACATGAGCAAGTGATTCAAGAGGACTGAGTACATCATCGGCAAATCTATTAGATATCTAACCCGCCGCACAGAACCCCAAAGCAACTCCGACACGCAACAACAAGAAACATTGGATTATTATTTGTAACCATGGCCGAGGACTTTGCTGATTCACAGGCTACATTTGCCCCAGCCAATACGACTTTACTGGTATTCATATTCACCTAATTGGCACTCTTGCATTTGATCCAGAAGCAGTAGCTCAAAGCCAACGGGAAAATCAAAGCAAAAAGTATGTTTTACACCTCTTCCTCGTCGTTTGGCTAATATTTCAGCTATAGTCAAATGATTCCAGCTTAATAGACTGCCATTGGTATGTAATACTATAAACCTGTAAATGCTTACTACCTGCACTTCGGCCGCACCAATTGTATTGCTGCTCACGTAACTATCTCGAAGTACGGGGTAATTCTATTGGATAAATCGAAACCCCAGGTCATCTCGATATCCCGGCAAGAGGGATACGCATATGCATTGAAGTGTCAAGCCGGGGCCGGCAGATGGTAGGTGGGACTTGTCTCCCACCGCGATCAAAAGCGCGGTAGCCAATTACAATAAAGATTAGCAAAACAAAGCATTTCTCTGTGGGTGAGGTTGTTGCCTATTGGCGTTTCGGTCCATTGATTTTAATTGGTAGGTGATATCAATCTTGGTGGTCCGCCAGATTCAGCCCTGTGAGCCTCATGTACTCAAATCACTTGGATTCTTCTTATTGGTTGTTGAGGAACCGGGATTGGTTTTGGTTATGTCCAATCATCGCAGATCTAACCTACATATCGATCGGCCATCCAATTATTTGGAATGCGACTGTCAACCAAGTTGTTTTCTACTTCGAAGATCTTCAATGAAGTGTTCATGCAATGGATAACAGGATACGCGTACGCCAACGGAAATTGTATTCTACCAAATGTGAGGGAACTTATCCGTATTGCAGTCTCCTAAGTATGATACAATAAAACACTTCGATGCACTCCTGAGTATAATCGCACATGAGACTGTTACATATACCCGTGTTGCTTGTCCACGATGGTCTTAGGTGTCTGAACCTTGACATCGATCATGATTGGACCTGCTGTGAGTATGCACCGAACAGACGTCGATGTTGATGACCCCGCGTCAAAGTAGTGACTGGGCCAGACGACGGATGCGCTACTAGCTTGTAATTGCTACTGTGTTGCTGAGCTCGAGAACCGTTCAGGTTCTGAGGTACTATACATATCTCGGAACCTCCCTTCCCTGATACTTTGAAGATACCTGACCTCAACTGATAAGTCCACTCATGGAGTATCAGTACATAGTACGTTTATATTGGGCCTGGGAACTAGTGTCTTAGGACATGATTTCTCCTCATTTCCTACTTATCGCCATACCCTAACCATCATGATAGCTTCGATAGGCTGAATATGAGCACAGAATTGTTAAAAAAAAAAGCCCCATGACCAGGGAATTCACTCGGTATTCATTTGAAACTTCGATCCAGACCGTTGCTGGGTTCAAATCGTGGGTGCGAAGATAGAGCAGATGCGAAACAGTTTCACGTCGATGAGGCGAATAAGAATTAATCACAATCTAGCAACGGGTGTGGCTCCTACTTCGCACCACGATTCAATATCAAATGCGGTCCATTGGCTAAGTTGGTAATCAGATGCGGGTATGTGTGATTGGCTGCCCGCCTTCCTAGTCGTAAACTGGTTCGACGTAAGGGACTTGACCATCGCATGATCCCCGCAATGATACCACCCCTGCTGCACAGCAAATTTAAGTACGAACCCTGACTGGTCGACACCGTCGCACGTCTTCCGAATTTTGATGGAGAGATGCCTAATTGAACCACAACATTACTTACACCCGCAGGTTGTTCCCCAACACGATGATGGTGAGAGGTTTACAAGGAATTAACCAATTACAGCAAGCATAAGTGGTACCACACATACAACCTCTATAATCCTACTCTTTTGTTGGCTCTAAAACATTGAGCTGAGCGGAGAACGAGTGGGTAAAGCCCGCGAATAGATTTAATGAACCCCACGTATGATCAAGGTTGGAGATCATACACTGGGCCCTCAGGATGTATTGTCTATAGCCAGCATTCTCTATAAAGGTTGGGATTCCCCAAGCCTCAAGTATGAATCCACCTCGAATACCAGCCAGAATATTATTCACCACATTGAGGCTTGACTATTAGCTCTGAGCTCTAAGCTATATTGGCGATTGCTTTTCACTAGCAGCTGTTAGTGCTTTACTCCACATAATCGTGACCCCAGCTAGGTAAGTTCTAGCCGATCGAAATATTAATATATACATCTATCATTTACCAAATACTTCCTCATATGAGAAGATATAGACCACTGACTTGGAGAAGATACCTTATTATCATCCAAGTGCTTCATTCCGAATTAGCAACTCTCAACGATCCCGTCGGAAGATCTCCAACCCCGAGGATGGCCCAGTCCATAGAAATAATCGGCAAGAGAGCAGGTAGAATTATTCATCTAGCTAGAGACTGTGGCCCCAGCCATGGAGCTCGACCCCTTATCAGACAGACCAACCATCTCGTCACACAACTCTCCGGCGAAGCACAGGCACAGGGGAACATGTCAAACCCCTCCAATATACCCCTCCATGTCACCAGTGATATAGTTGGGGACATCAATGCACGGTCAGGATCCTCTCACCGATCAGGTAACTCCATGACTCGCTTCCTATGCCCGCCTGAGGCACGATCACGAAAGGGAACCCACGATGAGTCTACACTCACTGAAGTTTCAATCTTATCATCCAACCTCCTTACACCCATTGGATCCCCAGATCAGGAACCTCCTCATGTAGCCGACATCTCTACAGCCACTTCCGATCACCCATCGGAAGCCTACACCCAAGGTCTAATTTGGGCTTCAAAATTCCAAAGTGACGCCCTCGCTCGCTTTCTCGATCCTAGAAGTGAAGCTCCTTGGACATCTGAAGACCCCGGACGGAGAGAAAGAGTTGCAGAAAACCTGTGGATGGAAAATGAGCTTCTGTGTACTAGTAGTGATGATAAGCTGTGAATGTGAGCCTGCCGAGCAGCAATGGTGAGCTATACCCCTCAAATGCTTTTATATATTTACGCGCCGTGCTAATGCACTGATAGAGGTACAGTACTTCTCACACTACGACAGGCGCGAGGTCCTGGGACTAGAATATATGGTTGCATACGGATGCATTGGAGTATATCTACATCTGCCTACCGGGAAATTTCGAAACCATTAATGATCCTGGGGAGTCAACGATTTCACTTAGTGGCTATTTTCTTATGTATATTTCCTTTACCTATTATCTATCTTCATGAGAGAGCTGGACCGTCCTATAGGGCTGACTTGATATCTTGGTTTGGGGCGCTGGTTGTTCAAGCACTGGGTTGGGTATATCATGATTGACGAATATTTGCATTGAAAACTGGGTGCATGGCTTATAGGATCGGGTTTATTTAAAATTTTCTGTAATAAACTATTGGTAACATTTCTTGACACAGCATGTCTGATGCCTACTTCTTCTATTTCACTGGATGATGATCACGTTTCCGTAACTAGATCGTTTGTTTTAAGGGCCTCTATGAAGCCTGGAATACGTTCAACAGTAGGTAGGTATTTACGAATAAGATAGTAGGTTTATATAAGCTAGAATTGACCGGCACGGTTTAACTGCAGACCGAATTTATATCAGCCATCCGCCAATACCTACGGTATGGCATACATGGGTACAAAGGCATCTCAATTACGGTAAGTAGGAGAAACAGCGGCCCCCGGGGTGGATAATCTACTAAGATGCGATGCCTCGCTATAGACTAAATAGTCTGAATATGAATTTTTTATTTAAAAAATCTGTACTCGCATTCAGCCGAAGCCATGGCGAGGCTTGAATACGAGTAATGGCTTGAAGGGGGGAAAAAATTGCAGGAAGTCCGAAGTTCCTCAGGCCCCACACTTGGTACAACAATCGTGTGAAGCCTGGAACTGGCAAAGACAATAGCAATATAAAGCTTGTTATTTTGTTCCCACTGCCAAAGCACTGTTAGGTTACCATGTCAATTACGGCAAGTCAGTAATACTTACTACTGTGTTGATATATATCATCTTTTGTTCCGCGCCAATACACCTCTAACCACCCAGCACGCTTTTAAAATGCTCTTGTATTCTTCTCTACTCCTGTTGTCATAATTAATTGGTTGACCTTCCAACAGCAAACATTTTAAAACGTCATTCCAAGCCATTAGTTATACTTGCGACGGCGACAACTGGAAATAACAATAAATGTGAGAAATGTCTCTTTAGTCGCACGGTAAGAGAAGCGGCAATCTACAGACGCGCTTTACTATGTAGTCGCTTGTCTTGTACCATGCCCACTTTGCCGTTCAGTTTCATCATTGGCTGGCCGCCGTGGTATTCTCTAGTCTGGTTGGCACAAGCCCCTCCTCATATCTCACCAGTGGTAGCGGTTAGTGCGGCCCGAGGTCTTATTCGCCAAAATCACGACTATTTTCGTGTCTTTTCCAGTCGTTTTTCTCACCAATGGCTTTATACAGCCGTCGCGAGTGCAACCAAATGGCTTAGAATGACGCTTCAAATGTTTGCTGTTGGAAGGCCCATCCATTACTTACGACAACAAGGGAGGAGATTTAGCTTTCTGCCTGGAGGGCATTGGTTGCAGAGATACAAAGCTAAGTAGCACTAGCTAGCAACTAACATCTACACCAGCAGTTATGGCCTCAGTGGACAACCCATCAGAGGGCTCGCTACCGCAGCAGGAGCCCAATTCTTCCCGCTCACGACTCTAGTATTGTCAAGACGCCTGTTGCTTAAAAACATTCCAGATATATTCCTATATCCGTTATGAGTGGGGGGGGGAGGGTTCTCACATACAAAATACTCGAGTAAGCATACCTTCATTCGGTTGGGTGCACAATTATCGCATGTACGCTGAAGTGCTACTATGCCATTTTTGGCAGGCAAATCACACTAATTGGGACCTACTGCCGAAGTAGGTAAGCTAAACGATAAGAAATCCTCATCTCTTGCAAACCAGACTACCTCCTCTTCTCAAGGCTTCTCCCAGCATCTCTGCAGCCTCTGGGTCTTCTTCCACAGCCCCTAGCATTCCCCTACAGTCTTGAAGTCTTCAGTCATATCGATCCCCATTCCGGTGACCCCGGGACTTCATAAGTCAGGGTGAGACAGAACCAAACGGCCCACTCGTTCACGTATGCAAGGACACAATCGAATAAGGTGATCAGGGGCTATTCAGTGGGGGCCCTGAGTGGCATTGTTGCCATATGGAAATGACAGACCAATCCAAGACGATAGCAGATAATGTAGGAAATACTCTCGGTCGAATGCAAGGCCGAAAGGAAGGTCGATCATGGGCAGGAAAAGGCAACTTTGAATTATGCGGGTGGAAACTAGGATGACCAAAAGGGCAAGTTTGAATTAAGGATCGAGGGATATAAGGAACGAAATCCGGCGAAGGAAAAAGGGAAAAATAAGGCAGTAGAACCATAGCATTCATACTATAGCGATCTCTACATAGTCTTGACGAATACATCTTCTATCTCTCTCTCAAAGATTCCTCCGCTTAATAACCTCGTAATCTTTACAGATAATCAAGATGCAAAATCAGGGGCGAAGAAGACCTAGTCGAGTGAGCGCTATACCTGATCGGGGCGAGCCAGAGCAGGTTAAAACGGTATCTGGGCCAAAACTGACGTCTACAGTACCAAGACTAGTTACACTGTTATAGCAGCTACCACTCGGTTAGCATAACTACAGCCCCACAGGAATACAAATACTGCAGATGAGAGGGAAGTCCGCACCACCGTCAATGAGTGGGAGGGCCCCTGAAGGGGTCTGAGCGTTTGATCTAATTTTCCATCGGAGCGTTGTTTAACACGCACAGCTCGACGCCGGGAGAGCAAAGGATGGTTTAGTGAGAAGGGAATGTTATTTGAATTGGCTTATGTGGGAAGGGAGGCGTTGGTGGAGTCGTAATAGGGTCGGGCTGGATTGTTTTTTAATAGACTCCAGGACCCTCGAAAGTATGAACTATTACACCCAAGAGCTCGCGGAGCCGCACCAGGAGAAGAAGGAGGAGATGAAGGGACAAGCCGTTCGGTTTCAGGAACAGGTGGTGCAACTGAGCTCAAGCAGAGCTCGAAGCACGGGGGCGAGCACAGGGCACTATAGTGAGGAGGGAATATTATTTGAATTGAACTTATGTGTACACCCCAATAGCATCCGTTTTACCCCCTCCGCCCGATACATACACTCTCCATTCACTTTCTCACCCACACAGTGACTCATTACAGTGCTCAATGGGGCAAAGCCTTGTAGTGGTAATCACTAGGCTAACATTGGTTCTATGGAGATTCTTAATGCGACACAAGATCTCAAGAAGGAAAGTTACACAGATATTCTTATTGCGATAAGAGACATCAAAGAAACCTTCAATCACTACGTAAGCTACAGTACATCTTTAGAATTCAAGTTATAAGCTATAGCTGACTATTGCGAACCCACAAAACGTGATCTCCTCTCATCTAAAGAACTGAAGGCTAAATATCTGGCAGAATCCTAGCAATTAGATACCTTCCATGTGAACCTCTACGTTCGCGCACGAGGGATGGTAACGCAGCTTTCCATGGTTTAATTGTTCCACTCAAGCATTGTTTGAGTTTCCATTGGCATGACGGATTGAAATGGAGAGTCATGTTGTTGGTTTCCACTCGAGCTTTTGAAGGGATTATTTTCCGCGCGGGGTTATCTCTCCCTACCGGTCGTGCAGATTAACTTGTACGTACCTTGAACCTAGTCAGGGTTCCGGTTAGCTTGTCATGGTCCCTTGATTGGGGCCGAATATGAGTAATGATAAAAGAATTAAGAAAAATATAAATGGATCTTCCGGCAAGCAACTCCCACCCCTGCCATTTACTCAGGCTCTGCTCGAGCCGAACCGAACCGCCTATTCAGGCCACTCCACAAGCTCAGATAGGTCATCCCAAACTACATGAAAGGATGTACCACAGCGGCTAACCGACAACAATCACGAAGGAGTAGTATAAGCAGGAAGCCGTAGGTAAATTGATGAACCCCCCCACTCATACATGGCTGCCACATATGGAGTCACAAGAAGTCCCCGGACCCTGAGTGCAATCTGCCTCACATTGTCTAGAGCTGAAACTTCCAATCAATATCATAATCCCATGCGTCCATTTCATGACCTCAGATCTGTAGTACCTAAGCAATGGGGCTTTTGGAGAAACATAGTTTCTACGCATATACATCCCCCGCATCAAAACGCTCCATCGACCAATAGATGACATAGCTAACGCAGCGCAGTCCAGTCCAGTAAGTACAGATATGTATGTAAAAGGGGCGGGCACTGAAGAATGTGTATCTCCATCACGATAGTAACCTCCCCCGCTTGAACTCGTGTACGTCGGAGGTATATATTTGGTGTTCGCTTATACAAATCATATTGGCAATTTATAGTTTACCGTCTATGGGCACGGCTCGGCGTATGTGCATGTGAAATATGTGCATACATACATGTTGAATTTGGCGAAAAGTTGCTAACCCAGCTCACTAAGTCTCAACATGCTCTCAAGAGTTTCATAGAGTCGATTACTAACATTCCTTCCACAATGCTTATATGCTATTACATACGTATAAGTGCTAAGTACGTCAACCACAGTCCAATTACATGAGATTTAATGCGGATCCCAGTTCCCCGGATCCTAGTTGTGGATCCATGTGCAGATCCTACTTTCCAATCGCTAGAGGGGTGATAGCCGTTACCCGCTGCTCGAACCCACCGTTGATTGTGGATTCTATCAATACAACCATAGAAACTCAGATGGACTAAGAGCCTTAGGGTGGCATAGTAGGCATAGTAGGCATGTTTAACTGTTTTCTTTGTAGCCCGAGTTCGCATATAGCTAAATCTCGTTTATTGGATACGTTTGGGCAGCGCATGTTAATCCAATAACCAAGGATATTCAGCATGTATTTCCCGATTTGAGGGATCTGGGGCTTATCCAATAAGCGGGGATATCTGGTAAGCGGGGATATCTAGTAAGCGGGGATCCAATAAGCGAGGCTTGACTGTAAACATGACTGCCACTGGAGCTGATGAAAGGGCAACTATTGGGTTTATAAGTCTGAAGATGACATAGCATTTAGCTCTATATACATATCATACTATAGCAGGTTTAGGTTCAAGATAATTGCAGAATTTGTTATGGCATTTGGTATTTCCATGATGAATTACTCTCGGTAGGCGCTGACGTTGGTGATTTTGTCCCCAGCTAGGAAATATGAATTATATCGGTGAGGATGATACACTCGATTAATTGTAACTACAGAATAGGATCTATAGACTACATGTGCCCAGACTCAATACGACTTTGCTGGTATTCATTATCCCCTAATTGGCCCTTTTGCATTTCGATCCAGAAGTAGCAAGTAGGAGCAGTTGGAGGGGTAGAGGGTGTTAAATCCAACCGCGGTTTTAACCATATCCTCGTTTCTTGCTTAAAGTGCTATGAAAACCAAAACGATTTCGAACCTTGTGGACTGCCACTAGCAAGCAACGCTACATCGAAATCTGTGATATTACACCTGCACCAATTGACTTACTGCCCACGCAACTATCTCTATTGGGTAGACTAGAAAACAGATCCTCCTGGTCATCTCCATATCCCAGGAAAGGGATGCGAATGGCAAGGTCGACGTCGTTTGCATGAGATCCATATAGAGGGTTTTGGCCTACAGTATTTAGAGTTGTAATTCATCCCAACGACCTCTCAATAACTCACAAGTAATAAATTTGCATTGCATGTGTTGTGTCAAGCCATCCGCCAGACCATTATCCAATTCAAATCATCCAATGCCTGCATCTAAATCTACGAATATGCGTTCGCTTTCCGTAAGCCTACCTTGCACAAATCGAATTCTAATTGGAGGGAGCTAATGTGATACGACCAGAATACTGTACGTACTGTTTCTGTTGTCCTACCATACAGTCTGGCAGTGCAACCGGTCAGGCACTGCAGCTAACCTAGGCGGGTAAAAGGGGACTTGGCATGCACAAATGAAGGAAAGAATGACAGTCAGTGCACAGAGAAGAGTGCTTGATTGTGTAAGCAGGTTAACTTTATCAGGTTAGCTGACCTGTTGCACTGCCAGACGCTGTATAGCGCGAACGTGCAACTGGACAACGAGAATGATGATAAGACCCTCTAGTCCTAGTTAGTTGGAGGAGATATACAGATCTCTAGATCCCTGCACCTACCAGCATAATTAGTGACCGTGAATGTGGATTGTCATGTGCTAGTGGCACGTGGGTTTCCCGGCAGTAGCCGCAATGCCGTTGTGTATGCAACTCTGCATCGGCGACGGGGATGCATTGACAGAAGCTTGTGCCCCTATATTTCAGGAAATTAGCCAAAGAGTCATAGATATAGGCATTACCGGTAATACCTAGACCGTTTTCCTCTTTACTTGTAGGGCACCCATAAAGCTTCCATGACCAGGGAATTCACAACTTGGCAACTCTATACTTTCCTTGAGATTGTGTTCAGCGAGTATCTTCCGATACAGGGTTCAGCTAAAAAGTCCAGGGATTTAAATCCTGTCACCGGTCTAATGTGAGTGGTAGGATGTCTCTGCTCGGAGATACATGCGCAGGTGGCCATGGATGGGAGTTGGAGCTAGAGGATGGAAAGAAGGAGACAGCGGGAGGATGGGGCTGGGTGCGGTGGTAGTGGGGACGAAAGGCCAATAGGGCTATGTCAACTAAACCAGGCGCATAATTGCTAGTGAGGATACTGAAAGTGCAGGGGAGCGATAGACCGGTAAGCACACAGGGCAAGATCGAAACCCTATTCACATCGCCGGGGCGGATTATATCTTTCATATCAACGTCAAGATGTTTCTCATTTTCCAGCGCGCAAATAAAGTAGGAAAAATCAAATACCAGTCTAGACTTAAATCCAATAGGCCAACAGCGTGGCAAGTATTGACGGTAAGCTCAGCAGAGCTGTTATCCACAAGGATTCAGATGTTGATGGGGAATGGATAATGATAATACTCTGATTAGGAGTTTGCATATACATAGCTAGTGGCTTCGTTTGGCTACTTTGAGTAATAGTCCTATGCAATGCAAGATATGTTTCAGCTCTGAAAAAACATTTATGCCCCGGACTACTGGAGATCTCTGGCTGACACCTCCGCGCGGTTTAATTGTACCTAGCCTAGATACCCTGCAGATGTGATGATGCATCCCGCATTCCAGGGGCACCGCAGAAATATGATATATTGATTTATAGAAACCAGGCCCTGGAGTGTATATCTGCGGACCCTCCAAGGTTGTACCCCATATACCTGCAGCTGGCTGGCCGACTTCCGAGTGCTTTTCAGGTGCCAACCAATCAGATTAGATTTATCTCTCTTAATACCGATAGTTGTACCTGGGTTCAATTCAACCCAGGTTGAATAGGAATTAAGAGCAGATGGTCGCCGATGAATGCATGTATGTGTATAGGCCGACCTCAAATCAGTCAAACCAGATACTCGCCTGCTGTGCCGGCGGCGTAACGTAGTCTAATCCTCAAGGGAATGCCCAAACTTCAGAGTACTCTAATCTGTGGGGATATGTATTGTCTCTAGACTGAGAGTCGTATCTATGTATCTCGGTCAGGATTATAATATACATATGTTCGTGTTTGCAAACCGATCCACCGATCCGCACACGGGTGTGGCTCTTCCCACACGTGAAAATGTGGTCCGGCCGTGGTAGAGTATATGAGTGCACCCACATACCACCCTGGCAGCAAACTAAACCCTGGAAGTATACGGTTGCCTAATGTGGTAGTATCAGGCACATAAGGGACGTAACATGAGAACTTCAATCCATCCTAAATCCACCCGTATATACCGTATATACCCGTGGTCTGGTGCTCCACCCGTCAATTTTTCGTACCGTACTTCGAATTCGTGATAGGTACTTGAGGTTTAGTTCATGCAGCACTTAATCCATGTTACGTACTGCTATAGTTGCGCTATTGGCGCACCGAGCAATACTGTGGTTTCTTTTTGTGCATTGCGACCACCACGAACCCTGCACAACGATGATCCGAATGCTGATGGAGAGAGGACACTCATTTGAACGCACTTGGGGTCCCTCAAAATCACTGCAACTACTTACTGAGTAGGAAATGCGAAGCAAACAACCAATAACCAAGACTTAAGTAGATGTTTAGAGGTATTGATAGCATCTATTTTTTCGTTGGCTAGGATGCCTCGGGCTGATCTGTACTGGTGAAACCTAGGTTCAAGGGCGGATTCAATGAATTCCAGATAAGATAAGATTGAAGCTGGAGGCCATCTAGTCAGGCATTCAAGGGTATTTTCCGTACATGAGCAGCCTCCATTAAAGATGGGGCTTCCCTAAATTTGAAGTAAGAATTCTAAATTCAAGTTGACACTAGCAAAATACCCCCGAGATTTTAGATCGGCACCTTTATATAAAGCTCGAGAGCCTACTATTTGGTATCAGCGACTATATTCTCAGTGCTTTGCTCTAGACATTTTAAAGATCGTCGTGGCTCGAGCCCGGTAAGCTGAAGCGTTTCTAATATACATCCATTAACTTACCAAATGCCTCCCCATGAGAAAGTAAGTTCACTTATTTGAACATGCATTCAGCGACATCCGCTTCCTCCCAATCAGCAACTTTCCAACACCTACCGCCGGGAACACCCAACTCCGATTTTTTAGGATTTTTTTAGAACTCTACTCATATTCGATCTCATACATATGCACCCAACTCCGAGAATGAGCCAGCTACAGTTCATAGGAAAGGTCAGAAAGCAGGCAGAAATATAAGTCTAACTAGAGGCCGTAGTCTTAAGCGTGGAGTCGGCCTCCTTACTACCAGACAAGCCAACCATCTCACCGCAAAGCTCTCCCAAGAAGGGCAAGAAAATATGCTAAACTCCCCCACTATCCATCTCCACGTTGTCAGTGGGAACCTAGAAGGCATCGGGCCACCACCAGGCCCCTCTCATCAATCGGCCTACGCTATGAGCCTCTTCCTGGACCCGTGCAGTGAGACACCCTGGACGCCCGAGACACGAAGAGAGGCCCACAATGGATCTAGGCTCAATGATATTTCAATCATATCGTCCAACCTTCTGTCAATTATTGGGTCCCCAATCCAGGAACCTCCCTGTACGACCGACATTCCTACATGTGCAGATACTTCCGATCACCCATCGGAACCCTACACCAGAGGCCCAATCTGGGCTTCAAAGATCGAAAATGACGGCCCCACTTGCTTTCTTGGCCCTAGAAGTAAAGTTCCTTGGACTCCCGAAGACCTTGGACGGAGAGAAAGAGTTGCGGAGAACCTTTGGATGGAAAATGGGCTTCTGTGTATGCGTGGTGATAATGACATGTGAATGCGAGCCTGCCGAACAGGAATGGTGAGTAACCATCCCTCAGATACTTTTATAGATTTACGGGCCGTGCTAATGCACTGATGGGGGTATAGTACCTACGGTACTTCATACTACGATAACCGCAGGGTATTAGACGGTCCTGGGATTTGGCAATTAGCTGGAGCTAGAATAGGCACGTGCACAAGGATGCATTAGAGTATATCTACATCTGGCATTAGGGAAACTTCAAAACCCCCTCGTGCTACGCTGGCTACAAACGATCGAGAGATCGGTTATATATTTACGTAGGTACCGAGGAGTCAACGGTTTTATTTCCTGATCTTTTTCTTATCTATATTTCCTATACTTTCTTCTCATCTATCTTTGTTAGAGAGCTGGACTGTCTTGTAGGGCCGACTTCAGACTAAATGTTTTGCTTAACGTTTGGAGCGCTGGTACTGGTTCAAGCACTGGGTTGAGTATATTGGAAGTTGAAATGGACATCATGAATTCCCTTGGTAATCTCCTTTATATATTCAATGTATTTAACAGCTCAGGGTGGCCGATTAACTTGCCGACCCTTGAATCCACCCGAGGTTTGGGTACTGGTTCGTCATAGTCCCCTTATTGGGGCCACATACGAGTAATGAGTTTTTTTATAAAAAAAAGAATTGTTATAGATATGGGTTTAATACCCTTATTAAAGGCATCCAAATTCCGCTCCTTTTGCCTCATCCTTAGAAATTGCTAAAACAATATGTTGTGCGGGTGTATGTGCGGATCAGCACTCAGCTAAGAATCCTCCAGTTACCCTGAAGTGTAAGTCAGACCAGATGACCCGTTACCCTGAAACCTAGGTAGTTGTACTGAAGGATAGGATCACAGAACCTACTTCTATTTATAGCTACTTGCTGTACTTAATTAGTGTTGTGGCAACTACACGAATTGCATAACCAACCATGTTTTGAACGTTATGATTGGTTGATTTGGGTACACCAGCAACATATTGATTTAAAACAGCCCAAAATTCAGGGAGCGAACACATTCCGTATAGCTAACAGAGAGGCAAGAAAAATTAATTGACAAAACAAATCTATCATCTCATGAGCAGCATTACGAAAAATATGTACCCTGCAATATATCGACCGGAAGAAATACGAAAGTCTAAATAATGTATATCGAATATCCTCCGTAGTGCCCATGCTCTCAGACATATCAGATACACCTTGATACAACAATGGCCAGTTGAACAGGCTCGACTTTAACTTACACTTTGCTAAGAACAGAGGGAAAATATAGTAAACTCGTGTACCCTAATCTAGCAAGACAGCTATGATATTTTCCAAAGGTATCTCCTCAGTCCCCTCTATGTTCAAGTGGTCTATCAAGCTGTTCAGACCTAAACGGTCGATATTATCAACGGTCACCCTCACATGATTTCTGTCATTGCCGAGGCATACTGAGTTCCAGGGATCATCAGCAGGTTGTTCAAGAAAACGCGAGAGGCCGTATGGCTGTTCGTGGCTGGAAGTATCCAGATCAGGCTGAAAGCGAAGGCATTGAGATGTCCAAGGATCATGCGGTGAAATGCGAAATGCACAGGAAACGCTCCAGGTTATCCGCCATTGTACGTAGGGAGAAAGGTAGCCCTGTAGCAGGTGATGTGGAACTCGGAGGAGGGGTGGGGGTCTCTGGAAGTGCTCCTGTGTGGACCCGTCCACTATTATTAATGTGTAACGCTCTCAGACTGCAAGAGTCAATCGTGTCTGAGAAATCAATGGCGTAGCTGGTGTTTGTTGTGTGCGGAATAGCTTTCTTGTCCTCTCTACGGTTGGAATTCGGGAAGTTGCGGTTGTCGGTGTCACCCAGAAATATAGTGTTGGCCTCAAGCTGGGAGACTGGGTGTTGCTCGTGCAATACTGGGTCTTCTGGGGCCTCTCCAGTGAGACTGGTCATTTGGTAGAACTGGGGTTGAGGTTCAGGTACCAGCATGATTGTAGGGTCGTAATAGGTGTGAAAGGACCTAAGGGCTTTAATAGAGGTAGCCAGATGAATGTTTCCGTGTCGAGGAATCAGGAGTAAGATGATTAAATGGTAACGTTATGACAGCTGGAGGAAATGAATTAGGGATATTTGTGATGTGGGCATAGGAGGCTGATATATACTGGTGATCAAGAAACAGCTAGTGCCACCCGTAAAATTGTGCCAGCGCCTAAGGGCTCTCAATATATATTATATATCACTTGAGCTAAGAGCGTGGTACCCGCAGGCCAGGGAAGTCTTGAATTATAGCATACCAATAGAGCTCGAGCGATGTAACTACGAATGATAAGGTTATATTGTAGCTTTATTACGGCAACTACACCACCTCCTAATAGAGTATATTCTCCGTGGTCACTGTTGGATCACCATGGCAATAGATATGGGCTTGGTACAAATGCAGGGTACACATGCACGATGATTAGAGTGTATCTAGTAATACTTACGCTGGCTGTGAGGTATGATAGAGTGCTTGCCAGATCTACGCGCATCAGCCGTAGTAGTAAGACGCATAACTGATTGTAACATGCGAGGCAAGATTCAAACTGTAGGGCTCCATCATGCAAAACCATCTTCCCGTACGCGTTACCGGTAGTTCTCGGTTCGCACTTGCTTTTTCGGTTGATTGTCTGCCTTCTCCAGTTACTGGTCCAACACCTCACAGGAATGTGTTGCTAATTGGGAATTGGACTGGTTGTTGCTGGAAAATCTGTTTAGAGATGGTTTTGCAGATAACCGTGGGGGTTTGCCGTAGATTTCATGGGCAGTCCCTGCAGAATGGAAAATTTTGAGAACAATCCTATCAGCCCTTGCGTGTGTTCTGTGTTCAAATACCTTGTTTTCTTCCATAGGATTAAGTGCAATAGCCAAAAAGCACCAATTCACATACAGATGTGAATCAATACACTCACTTAGTATAAAGCAGTAAAGTATCTTTTTTACTTTTTCTCACGTGATGGGTTGGCTTCGGCCAATGCAGCGAGACTCGTGTCCCGGCAGGTCACGTGATCTTGCCTCTTTCAGTAGCATCATTTTGGCGACTCAGCCGCTGGGGATACTGTATTTGTTGCTAATACTGCAGGCAAGACTAGCTAAGCATTGGTATTTGCCTAAGGTAACCGTGTCATCAAAGCTATTTGGAGTAAACTTGTGTAGGTACTTGCTACACTTGAGTCTCAAAGTTTGATCAAGAAAAATACGCAGATAGGTATCACATTTGACTTGAGGGCATGGTCGATAAAGGTATAGCTCGCACATTGGCACCACGATCGGCTGCGGGCTGTTGTAACAGCTGCAGATGCTCGTGTTGTTCGAGTCGACCTCCACCCAGCGGTCGACCCACCGCGCACGACCGCGCACGGCGCACACAGTAGTTGCCTAGTGTGCTCAATTTCAACGATATCGCCTGGAATTGGCTGCCTCATTAATGACTGAGATCAAATTTCGTTAATCCACAGAAGAGCATGTTCGTGACCACTAGTTTCATTAAACTGCGTCATATTGCTTATACAAGGATACACAGGTAGTACGCGGCCACAGAAACCTTCGGGCCGGCACCAGTGATTCACTGCTCAAGAGTAGGTAAGAGCTGAAAATACGCACAGCTACTTAAGTGAAGTCAGGGCCGGCGATAGGTAGATATGTCCCTTAATAACTCAAGCTTGCAGCTGTTGTAAGTTGTAACCTAGAGGGATATAAGCAGAAGATAAGTACATGAATTATAACCAACGCTAATCACATTTAGATCTAGTGCCACAAGTGTATAAGTCTCAGCTTTCATAATCATGATGCAAATCATGACCCCGGCGACAATTATAAGTATATAGTGGTGGTCCGGTGGTCCGGCGTACATAGTGATTAGTTACAAGTTGGATCTCTGAACTTACTTTGGATCCGGACAGTTGATCGATACCTACCAGGACAAAATGAAGTACATAAAGCGCATATCGTAGTCTTTGACATTTGGAGCGTGCGTTTGGTAGTACGTCCATTTCGAATGACCCATCGATGCATATGGAACAGAGAGGTCTATGGGGCATGCTGATCACATACAAAATTTATATGTTCACGCTTTTGTCTCAACAGCATTTTACTACCCATGGGCTGCAACCAAGATAGGCTTTAGTTGACCAGTCTGTCCTCTGAACCAGTGATTCGGCGGTGCTTTTGCTAGTCTCGTTTCTATTCTGCCCTTGTACATGCCATACAGGCGTACCGATCACCTGTAGGTATACGCTATACCGCGAAACACCCGCCACGGTACGTGTAGGCGGCTCCTGCAATGCAGCGATCAGAAAGTGATATATGATTATGTAGTAGCAGAAGCATGACTATTGTTTTGTACCGGCAAGAAAGATGTGATCTGTAAAGCAATTCAAGATGGTAGTATTACTCTACCAGTTGATGGCAGTCAAGATAGAAAGATTGCGATCAAAGGTAATGATCCAGCAGATATTAGTATCGACTTCTATAGTACGCCTGGGCACAAGCTCGAGACTTTTGTGATATCAGTTCTTGGCACATATTATACCCTTGTACATCAGTGTACATTATCTGAGACTTACTAGACTGTCTCGGGACATTCGTCTCGTGCCCAGGCCTAGGTATTCTATAGACCCTTATTGATTCTATAATGTTAGCGGTGATGATACAGGCGCCGTACCAGAAGTAGACATAGACACTGGCAGTGTTATGCAACAGCTCGGAGAGTTCCTAAGGTTCCACACATTGAGGTCAACTTACGGTGCCGCGGGGAATGCTGGAAATATACATGTAGATCAGCCCAACAGATTGAGTACCGTATGGGGAAGCACTCTACTTCAAAAGTCACCCACCCCTCCCCTCAGGCGGTAAGTACCCCTTTTTGAGCGCCTACATTCACTCCTGGTCGATGCGTACATGTATGTACTCCCGGCCATACACCGCAGTGGGGGACTATGTATATACTGCGCATGCGTATATACCTGTGAATCTGATCAATTACCCAATGATTCACAAGGACAGCTCGATGACCTAGCACGAAAGTACGCTAATGCGTTGTAAACTGGCTCCCGCGTGGCTTACACATCACCCGGCATCGGATTTAAGCCGAGGAGTGGGAATGTGGGGGTCGCATCTCGATTGGATGCTTGGGCTGGGGCGCTAGGAAAATTCTTGTTTAACAAATTAGTACTTGTATGACACAGGAAGTTTTTTCTATTCAACAAATCAGCTTACCGGCACTCCTATGACTTAGGAACTTCCTCGAACCAAACTGTTGCCAGTGCGACTTGCACTAGAGAATACTCCGCAATCAGACATCGATCGTTTGCATCGGCAGTCCAATTGTGCCCAAACAATGGAAAAGCAATCCCTGTAATTCCGTTCATGTTCTGCGGTTCAATTACAAACCAGCTGGTCAGTTTCATGTCTTACTTGGGTTTCTGGTTGTAAAAATGTTGTTGGTCCGGAATCAACAAATTGTGCACGTGCCTTCCAATGAGATATACAGACGCTCGCATATGCATTAGACCCCCTATGTATTTCTTGCCAGGTAAGTGTACTCGGACACTTCATCAATTTCTATATCCGCGTATCGTGATTAAAAAACAAACATAATTGATGTAAATATACTTGGCATTACTTGATCTAAACCTAGGCAATTTACCGACCCTTGAATTATTGATTATATAGTCTCGAGACGTCGACTGGATTATATATATGTACATGCATATACAGTATATATCGATACACCTATATGGAGTAGCTACGCATGGAATAAGAGTACCTGAGTGATACTACTCGGGTATATGTGAGGGCAGCTTGAAGGACGCACACCACGGCATGGTTTCGTAGTGTAGTGTGTGTCGTTGCGACAAGCTTTGGAACTAAATTAGCGCCCACTGGACTAATAAATTTCAGGCGTGGAATGACTTTTGGTACTCTAGGTAATCATAGTCTGGTTGGCATGACCGCTCCTGTGGAGACTAGGTAATCAAGATGATGCTAGTCTCAAATCGGGACGATCATTATGCAGCCCAAATTGTAATGTGCATCCCGGGAAATCTGATAAGATTAATGACCAACATATGATTTTTGGGGGAGGTTAGCCTTTTTTAATCCTTTAAAAATACCTTTAAAAAAAAACCCATACGTATTAATATGTGGTTCTAGAAAGGGAGCCATTTTGTACCAGCACAAGTTAGTCTGCACGACCGGCAAAGGGAGAGAAGTGGGCCCTATGGTCCCATAAATCGTTTTCTATGCGAAACACATTACTCGTACGCAGTCCCATAAGGGGACCATAATGAGCACCCAAATTCCCGGGTGGATCCAGGTATAAGTTAACCTGCTCGCCTGCACAGGGGGTGGAATGGACCTATATACCGGTAAAACCCAGTAGGAAAATACTTGGGTGGAAACAACTCCTGACCGGCTAACACCCTAGTGAAAAACAAGATAAAAATTTAAAATAAAATCCCCACATATATAGAAAATTGGGGTGGGAAAGCAAATCCTCAGAACCAGACCCGGTAGTCATGGTGCGGAGGGACTTCCAACCCATCCACAATGTTTGTACCCCAGTGGGGAAGTCAGGCTAGATGACCAGGGAAGAGTATGCCTTCCCCAATCGACGGTCCTCCTCTAAGGGCCTGTGTGTTCCTACTATGACAAGGTTCCTATGATCTTGGTCTAGCTAGCGGGGTATCTCTCCTAGCATAGCTTCCTAGCCACTGCTCTAGAAGCCAGCTTAGCTCAAATCACATCAACTGGCGCACATAATGGTGCCCCAACCCAGATCTGCTCTTTCCTTACTTCACCTCTTCCTTGAAACTCAGCGTGTCGGATATCTACTCTCATTCAAACCGTGTCTGCATTAGCTGCAAAAATCTCCTGCGAAGCATTGATATGGGTGGAGACATCTCCCTAGATAGTGTGCAGGGCGTTGCACATGTCTGCTTGCTCCTTGGCCAACCTGTCCACCTTATCATCTATATGCTTTTGCAACCTTGTGTCTTGCTGATTTGTGTTTGCCGCTACACTTACTTGGATGGCTGTTAGTGGCATTTCCTCCATTGCCTCCTGCTTAATTCTTCCACTAGCAACACCTGCGAACCCTTCGACACAAACCTCCTTCAAGGCACAAACACCAACCATTTTTCTATTTGGGCTTCGTAACCTATGGAATTAGGCCTCCGGGACTACCTTGCGCTGTATTCTCGTTGTACTTTGACTACATCCCAGGGGATCTAGACGGGGTGCACGTGTGCACGTGTTGATGTTGTCACCAGGGAAAGGAATGTGGCGGAGGGGGTAGTGGTGTTATAGGGAGGCTCACGCTTATTAGCGATGACTAGATAGGAGATATAGATATAGGTACGTCGCTGGGAGTTACATACTCAAATATACACCAGATGAACTAGTACCTGCCCTCTGTGGATATACCTCTGGAACGCCCAAGTTCAGGTCTAGCTAGCCCCCATGTGATGTCGAAGAGCCCCCTCGCACATGTCGTACTTGGTAATGTGTCTTACCTATCGGGGCCAACCGTGAATTTCTACTCCTCAGTAGGCCTGGGCACGAGCCGACCGAGCGTGAGCCGGCTCGTGCCCAGAGGTACTCCTCAGGCCCGATTCCATGTATTTGGGTACCTCTATTGCGTGGTACCATAGTTACATATGGACATCGTTCAGAGCCTCATAGACCAGGCTTTCATTGGGGTCGAATTTTATGGTTGTTACCCGCACCAAACCAGCCCTGCGATAGAGTAACCTCTACTCTGTGCGGCGATCTCCTGGTGGATGCTGAGTTATTGCTGGGTTAAGGCTTGTGTCGGTTTGGCTTATCGGGGGCTTCTGCTCTCGTGGTGCCGGCTTGCCGGCTTGTGCGCACTGCGCTCGCCCGTGATATTCTAGCTCGGAATCGGGTGTCCGGTCACTGGCGGCCGCGGGATACCGGTATTGTTAGCCGGACCCCATATTGTGGTCTGGCCAAAGGTTGCTATTGATAAGACTTAACCGGCACCAGAAGCTTACGTATAAATTCAGACCTAGTTACGGGAAGCGCAGGCACATCCTAGATGAGGGTAACTACTACATATACCTTAGCTTCCATTCGGAGGGTAAACTTGCTTGATATGAAGGATAGGGCGACGCTGTAACTAAAAATGAATTGACATATTACGTATAAAGTAACTTTTAATTATGTGTAAGCTTCATGGACCAACAGCATGCGTTATTCATAATGGTTGTGCATATTTTGTAATTACGTATACCGTAGTTTGCCAATGAAACCTAAACTTTTATCAAAAGTTACTTTTTATTGCGTTAATAACAACAGTGTAGCCCTACAGTACGCCTTATATCAAGCGAGAAGCAAAAGTACCATTACCCTCAATGCCCTGATAGCTGTTTCTTTACATATATTATATTAATCTGCAAAATATTTTACCATCCCTTATCATACTAGGCCGTTGGTCCCAATTCCCAGTCAATACACCACAAACACGCACGTTGAGGTACAGAAGGTCATAGGGGCAATATTCCTATATATCAATATTTAGTCTATACATAGTAAGGTCCCTTCCCTAGATTCCTTCCTACCTTTTATTTATTTATTTATTTTTAAATTTTTTTTAAAATTCCTACCTTTTATATCTTTTCTTGCCTTACAATAGCACTCGCACATTACCCCATTATGGCTCTGGCTTTATTTTAGCCTATTGGTACTACAATTCGATTATTAAACAATTAGATACCTGCACCTGTCAAATACGTTCTATCCAGTCCGGATGGTTAGTTCAATATGGTCTTCAATCTTCTGTGGTAGTCGACTCGAAGGCAAGGCACAACATAGGGGAGGTGGAGAGGATACATTATTTGAGCACTCATATCACCCTTTTTCCAGTCAATACTCGCATGTAGCGTATAGCGTGGCCCTGGGACCTTATTAGGAGAGGTAAGGCCCTCTGGGGTATCACGCTGGGTATCGCTTAAGTATCCACGAACTAGCTAAACTGTCTAAGCCCAGAACCGTATCACCTCCGGCCCCTAAGTCACATATCCTGAGCGTCTCCGGATCCTCGTATCCAACCCATTCTTTATGAGACTTCCTGTTTAGGGGAGATATCAATAGATCACAAACTGGTAGTCTTACCCTCCATCCCCGCCTTGCTCCTATCACTGCCCCTCATAGCCCTGTGCTTTTAGCATCCCGAGGACTCATATTATACGTGGATCCTATGGATTTGATGTTGGTATAAGTATCCTCCTCACGAGAGTATTAAGGAAGCATAATCAACTATCGATATATAATTCATGGGGGTGGAAGTTTCGATCTGGGTAGCTCTTATTTCACAGACCAACAATACCTATGTAATACCATATAAACCTGCAAGCAACACGGCACTGGACCCCCGGCAGTTAAGGCTATGACCCGGGCCCAGATATGTCGGTGCCCACTGAGTAAGACCCCGCCTGGTCGCAGGTAGACACAGGTGTTAGCACCTGACGAGGGGGGCATATGCATAAGCAGGAGGACAAGGACGGTGAGGAGCATGAGGATGAGGAGGATGGGGAGGAGGATCACTAGAAGGAGGATAAGGGAAATGGAAACCACAGAGACACATTGATGGACTAGCTGGAAGATAGATTCCAGGCGTCGGATCGTACTTTGTGAGGAAATCCTATAGACATTGCTATTTGAATGAAACCTCCCCGCGAATAAGACTAGGACGCCTGGTGACCGCCTTGGAGTGATGCAGTTATGTGTTATAACGTCAATGGTGCGGATTGATGGTTGCACCCTCCTATCAATATCCACCAACAACGCATGAGTCCTTGAACAATCCATCAATATGCTAAAGTAATATTAATATGCTGCCCAACCGCCTAACGAATTCAAGTGCAGAATCTGACAGCTATAATATGTGTACCGGATAAGCCAAACCCCTCTCCCGGTGTGGTGGATTTGAAATGTAGCGATTCAGGGTAAGGAAGGGGTAAGAGAATTAGGCTGGTTGCAGAGAAGAGATTGTTTGTCTCCTTTGTTTTCCTTGTTAAGCGCCCCTTAGAAAGTGGTTCTTTAGGGCCCCATCGAGGTTTAACGCTCTTCACAATTCATGTTTTTTTATCATCAAAATCATCAACTTTTACGCTTTTCTTGTGCGCAGGGGAATAAGTACGGGGGTTGTGTAACCAGGGTACAGCAATAGAAGCTCTTTTTGCACTTACGCATGCTTGCACGCACGGCTTATGTGATTTCCGATGACCACGGCTGATACGTTGCCAGCCATTTTGCCCCTCTGGCATCTTAGCGATGTAGTCTTGCCTACAGGACTTTAATCATCTATGGTCAGTGGCCTCCTATATATATATCTCCTGCACTGCATGGATGTATCTTTAATTAATGAACAAGATAGCTATAGATATATATACATCTATTACTTGCATATAAATATTGAATTGATAGGTAGCAGCCAAACCATCAATCCGAACTATTGACCAAAAAAATGATTTGAATATTGAAATTAAGTTAAATCAATTTATGCGCCCCAGCAAAGCAGCTCTTTTTATGCTCAGCCCTCACGTGCTCAACTAGATATTCAACAGGCTGTCAAAGTCTCATGGAAGCTCTAATACCCTCACCTTCAAGGATCACCCTTCCTAATAACTACCCCTTCTCTACTCCCTCTATGAGCCTTATATTGCACGAATGGGCCCATAACCACTAGGAGACCTTTACGTAGCATCTATATCCATGGAAAATCAGTGCTGAAGGCGGAGCGTGCAAAATAGCAAATTTGCGGGTCTCAACTCGGGGCACTAGCCCCATATAAGCAACTTGAGCTAGACTAACGCTGGGTCAGATATTGGGGAATCTAGAGCAGCTAAGTTGGGCGCTGAGTTGGACTAGGGCTGCTGTAGTTGCTGTGAGGGTTGAAACGCCCTAGGGAAGGCTGGCAAATCTCCCAGATAAAACGACTCATGAAGCCCAAAGGGGGGGTAATTGGAGCTCCCAGAGCTATCAGAGACCTTTTAGTGGTAATTGAGGATGTTTGGGAAGCGGGTATAGCAGCGGATTGAGGGGTGGGGAGGTTCAGAATAGCATAAATCAAGAAATATACTTTATTCTCAAAATGGCTCATTTTGCAGCGGTGAGCGGCTTGTTTTGATAGCAGACGGTTTTCCTGTATTACAGGTTGCTGCCCTAGAAGCTGTTTTATCATGAATATACATGCTAGGTAAAGGCCTTCTCGTGGTCATGGGTTCACCCGCGTGATATTCACCCTAAAAGAGGGGTTGAGGGGGGGGTGTCGAGTTTGACGGAGGTCATATTGGAAGAGGTGGGTATCGGGGTATTGAGTTGAATATGGCAGAGTGTGAGGGTAACCATGTTGTAGAGCGTCTTTGCTTCCATAGTTGTGAATATAGCTGGAATCGCCATTGCCATAATATATCACGAGATGTGGCAGGAAGTACTGCTGCCGAGGTTGCAAGGATGGCCATAAGCCGGTGGCTGGCCAATAGTAGGTTGCGGATGGTATATTTTTCAACCTATGTAGTCAGCTAAATCACTGCATCGTCTGCAGCTCCTATGGGGACCAAACGGGGTCTGGGTTATAAATATTTCAAGACTGACAATGTTGAGATTGAATGCCTCAAAGTAGTAGAGAGTGAGGGGGATAAAGCAAATTGTCATAGATGCAAGGCACGGACAAGGGTTGCATGGGTAGAGATGAACTCTCGATCGCATAGATGCATTAGGGTCCCTGATGGAAGATTAACAGTATTCTTGCGCCACAATTCCTATTTTGAGGGGTTGAAATTGGAATCGTCAGTAACGAGGAATAAAAAGCAATTGGCGTCGATCGACAAGGTGGAGGTAGATATCAATACCAGTACCTAAACGCCTGGCCAATGAATTCCAGACTCCCCAATCGATACGTCAGATAGTACGTCTTTGCCTGTTTCATCGAGCATTTCCTCAGTAGCGATGTGGGCAGCTTACCCTAAGTGCATTAAGATAGTTTAACCCAACTTCAACCATTCTATGCAATTGATCTGAGAATCCTACACAAAACATTATCTTGAGATCAGGATGTCCGATTATATTTTACTGTCTTGATTATATTCCAATTTAGTCCACATTTATTTTCCGTTATTTCTATTGAGAGGGGAGTAACTGGAGCCACGATAAAGACAGTCGAAGTCGTGGCACGCCTCGTTGCAGACATAATCACACTTATTTTGGGTTGCCAGGCGCATAACAATCAGCTTAAGCGACAGGTGTTGAAGTAGCCAATGGCAATTGTCAATTTACCCATACGAGGCTACAACCAGGAAGTAT
>Ga0307511_10000543_pt1 | contig 40443 bp, 40 predicted proteins | sample 13_EM_MG_FD_200266 | JGI IMG/M metagenome (GOLD analysis project Ga0307511, IMG submission 200266) | Populus trichocarpa ectomycorrhiza microbial communities from riparian zone in the Pacific Northwest, United States - 13_EM | ecosystem: Host-associated > Plants > Roots > Unclassified | place... | reverse complement strand
ACTGATACCCAACGCTGCGAGACCACCGCCGCTGATTCCCGAGGTGGACAAGCCACCTCCACTGATACCCGATGTCGACTTCCCGCCACCGCTGATGCCTTGCGCTGCCAGCCCACCGCCGCTGATTCCCGAGGTGGACAAGCCGCCTCCACTGATACCCGATGTCGACTTCCCGCCACCGCCGCTGATACCGGATGCCGACATTCCGCCGCCACTAATACCCAGCGCTACGAGGCCGCCGCCGCTAATTCCCGAGGCGGACAAGCCGCCTCCACTAATACCTGATGCCGACTTCCCGCCACCGCTGATGCCTTGCGCTGCCAGTCCACCGCCGCTGATTCCCGAGGCGGACAAGCCACCTCCACTGATACCGGATGCCGACATTCCGCCGCCACTGATACCCAACGCTACGAGACCACCACCGCTGATTCCGGAAGCCAGAACAACGCCGCCGAAGGAGGGCTGCGTCCCTGCAAGCTCTACAGCGCTACCCACGCTGGGGGATACGACACCGCTCGACATCAAGGCAGTCAGATCTACGCTGAGTCCACCTATAGTTGCTTTGCCAACGGCGGAATCGACCTTCTGAACCTGCCCGGAGAGGAACACCGAACTAGCGCCGGGAACGTACGGGCCGCGTATTTGAATCGAAGACGCGGTTACACTGCCATCAGGCTGCGCTACACCTACGACGGCAGCGGTGTAACCAACACTAAGGCGCTCGGGCTCACGCACCAACACCTTTTGACCAAGAATTGTAGCGGTGCCGTGCGCGAAATCCACCGCCTCAACCGGTCCGACAACTAACAGCGTCGGCACTTGACGAGCAACACTAGCCATACCACCGCCGCTGATGCCGGCTTGCGCCGCAGCGGCAGTGGTCATGACGGTGACCGTCAAAATGACCGGGAACTGACTCTTCATCCAAATCTCCCTACGTAGCGCAATCACTCTTTTCGGCGAACTGGAGCAAGAACGTCAATTTCCTCCAGAGGAGCCGGTTTCGCGCTGCTGATACCACCCGTTTGAATTCTTTCGATAGGCCGTCCCGCTGACTCACTCGCGGCCGGCTCTTCGAAAAAATAGATCCCCACTCCGTATTTCTTACCGGATGTGTTTTGCTCTGTTGCAGTCAGACGCGTCAAGAATGTGTCCAGTTCTGCAAGTAACTCTTGGCCCTTTTCACCCGCGACGGCGAGAAAATTGTCTCGCCCCGGGGTGGACAACATCTCGTCAGATACAACTGTGCGCTCGAAGTAGATCGGCTCTTCATCCGCGCGCAAGAGGTTGTGAACGAAGTTTGCCGTTACCACACCGAGGAATCGCCCCATCCGTTCGATGCGTGTTACGTCCGCTCCGCGTGGGACATAGGCCCGCGACAAGCACCTTGCGGTGTTGCTATCAAGAATTTCCACCGATCCAGCGGCCACCAACTCATCGAGTAACGCGTCCTCGTCTACCCCAGGGCATGCGAGGGCTACGAGTTCGCGAAAGCTCCGTCGCGGCGACCCCTGCACCACCGTCAAATCCAAATCCATCGCCAGCCCATACGCCCCCGAAAAGTTCGAATGCGTATGCCACACAGTCAGCAGAGCCGTTATCTGATCCAGGCTGACGCTGGCACGCAGGCTGTGAGGCGCGCCCGCGCGCAGGGCGTCGCGAAGCGCGCTGACATCGGAGCGCGGCAGGCCGGCGACAGCCGCCAAGCGGGCGTCGGTGGTGGGGCGGCTTTGCTCCTGGAGGCGTGCTTCGAGGGCCTGTATGTAGGCGCGGCGTACAACGCCGGCAATCTCACCGGCGGAGATACCGTACTCGAAGGCAACACGCATCAACGGCCGCACGAGTGCGGCAAACACGTTGAGTACGGCTTCCTTTTCCTTGCTCGTTTTGTTCATTTTTATCAATGTTGCAGCGCGGCAAAGACGCAGAGCACAACGCAGCACGCAGGCGCATGCACATCTGTTCGCCGGAACGAGACCACTGATCCTCCCCGAAAACCGTCACCAAAGACCGACACTGAAATGTCTTATGTAAGGCAAAGTAGCAGTAAATTGTGACAGTCGTCAAAGATTTGCTGTGACGCGTTGACGACCTGCTTCGAAGCGAGGCGAAAGTCGCCCCGGACGATTTAACTTATTGAATCAGAAAGGGCTTTTCGGGGCGGGGAAATTGCGGCCGTGCGCCAAGGAACGCGACCTTGGTCCTATGCAGTCCTAACCTGTTGGGCCTTAGGTCCGCTCCGTGGCGTCGTAGAGACGGCGGTGTTCGAGGATGGCAAAGCGATCGGTCATGCCGGCGATGTAGTCGGCGACCGCCCGCGCCCGGCCTTCGGGGCCGCGTTCCTTCTCGTATGCAACCGCGATGTCACGATGCTCGGGTGGCATGAGACTCACGTCGCCGAAGAAAGCGTCAAACAGTGCTTTCAACACGCGGCGCGCCTTCGAGGTCATGCGCAGTACTTTGTAGTGACGATACAAGTGCTCCCGCAGGAACATCATCAGCTCAACATGTTCGTCGTGACCTGTCGAGCTGAGAGCGGCGAGCGGTTTGGGTTGTGCGCGCACATCGTCCAATGATTGGGGTCGCGCCGCGTCGAGATTCGATTGTGTGGTCTGGATGAGATCGGTGACGATGTAGTTGATCATCCGGCGCACGACTTCGTGCACGAGCCGCCGTTCTCCGAGGCCGGGATATTGGCCAACGACGCTGTCGTACTGACGACGAAAGAGGCGCAAATCCATCAAATCGCCGATTTCGATCAATTCGGCGCGCAGGCCGTCGTCGACGTCGTGGTTGTTGTAGGCGATCTCATCTGAGAGGTTGGCAATTTGCGCCTCGAGGCCTGGTTGGCGCCGTTGTATGAATCTCTCGCCAATCTCGCCGAGCTCGCGCGCATGGCGCACCGAGCAGTGCTTCAGGATCCCTTCACGACATTCGAACGTCAGGTTGAGCCCACGAAACTCGGCGTAGCGCTCTTCGAGCTCGTCGACAACACGCAGTGACTGGAGGTTATGCTCGAATCCGCCATAGGGACGCATGCATTCATTGAGCGCCTCCTGCCCCGCGTGCCCGAAAGGCGTATGACCGAGATCGTGCGCAAGGCTGATGGCCTCGGTCAACGATTCATTGAGCCGCAACGACAGCGCCACCGTGCGGGCGATCTGCGCTACTTCGATGGAGTGGGTGATTCGCGTGCGGTACAGATCACCCTCATGATTCACGAACACCTGGGTTTTGTAGACGAGCCGCCGAAAGGCATTCGAATGGATGATGCGATCGCGGTCGCGCTGAAATTCGCTGCGAAAGGCGGGTTTGGGCTCCGGGTGGCGACGTCCGCGCGACCGTTCGTCGTGGGCGGCATAGGGCGCTAAGGCATCGCTACCTCGGACTGTGTCGTTCACGCGGTCATCCGAAGTAGGCACTCAACGTCTGCTGCAGCGCAGGCTCGGAGTAGTCGGCGGTCACGAAGGAGTCGCCGATTGCTCGCAGCAGGACCAGGCGCATCCGGCCACTCTGGACTTTCTTGTCGATCCGCATGTGCTCCAGCGCAACACTCGGTGGCACTCCATCGATCTTCACCGGCAGTCCGACCCGTTCCAACAACCGCTGCAGTCGCTCCACGTCACCGACCTCGATCAGCCCGCATTCGTGAGACATCGCTGCGGCCATTAGCAGCCCCGCGCCGATGGCCTCACCGTGCAGCCACTGTGTGTACTGCGTCGCAGACTCCACTGCATGCCCAAATGTGTGACCGAGATTAAGAAGCGCGCGGTCGCCGTGCTCTCGCTCGTCCCGACCCACGATTTGCGCCTTGATCTCGCAGGAGCGTTGGACGACGTACGCGAGAGCGGTGGGATCAGCCGCCAGGAGCCTGTCCATATTCGTCTCGAGCCAGTCGAAGAACGGCGCATCGCAAATGAGTCCGTACTTGATGACCTCGGCAAGGCCGGCGCGCAGCTCACGAACCGGGAGCGTCCCCAGGGTCGCGGTGTCGGCCAGCACCGCATTCGGCTGGTGGAACGCTCCAATCAGGTTCTTCCCGCCGGGATGATTGACCCCGGTTTTGCCACCGACTGAAGAGTCCACCTGCGCAAGCAGGGTGGTGGGCACCTGCACGTACGCTACGCCTCGCTGATAGCAGGACGCCGCAAAACCAGCCATGTCACCCACCACGCCACCGCCCAATGCGACCACCGTGCAATCCCGACCGAAGCGATTGGCTACCAGAACGTCGAGAATCCGGGACACGGTTGCCAGTGTCTTGTGCGCCTCGCCATCCGGCAGAATGGCCTCGACAATGCGCGCGCCGCCAAGGCCTGCGGCAAGCGACTCCAGGTAGAGCGGGGCAACGGTCGTGTTGCTGACAATCAGAATGTCGCGTGCAACCACATGTTGCCGAACGAGTTCCGGCTGGTGCAGCAATCCCTCTCCAATCAGGATGGGGTAGCTGCGATCACCTAGTTCGACCTTCAGAGTGTTCACACGCCCAGCCTAGCGAGCCGGCTCGGCAGCGTCGAGTTCCCGCAGGATATCTTCCGCGACGTTGCGAACCTTGCGGTTGTCGGTAGTGACCGTAATGTCCGCAATCTCGGCATAGAGAGGGGCCCGCAGCTCCATCAGCTCTCCGAGTTTCACGGCCGGATCCACCTCGGCCAGCAGCGGACGGGATCGCCCTTGCCGCACCCGCTCGACCTGCTGGGCGATGGATGTCTTCAGGTATACGACCCGTCCCCGTTCGGCCAGCATCCGCCGATTTTCGGGCAGCAGCACTGCGCCGCCGCCCGTGGCCAGCACGATCTGCCTCATCACGGTCAGTATCTCGAGGGTCTCGTGCTCGCGTTGGCGGAATCCGGCCTCGCCTTCCTTCTCGAAGATGAAGGGGATGTCGACGCCGGTCCGCCGCTCGATTTCGGCATCGCTATCGTAGAAAGGCAGGCCCAGCAGGCGCGCAAGCTGCCTGCCGACTGCGCTCTTGCCGGAGCCCATGGGGCCGATGAGAAACAGATTGGATTTCGCGAGCATGCGGCTCGCAGCATACTGCAAACAAAGAGGCCGCCCGAAGGCGGCCTCTCGTACCGGGGAGGATTCCGTCGGTATCAGTAGACGTTGACACCTTCGCGAACGATCTTCGGAGTCACGAAGATCAGCAGCTCATCCTTATTGTTTCGCTTGGTCGTCTGCTTGAACAGGTTGCCCAGAATCGGAATATCGCCGAGGTAGGGCACCTTGGTCTGATCGTCGCGACGCTGGGTCTCGAGGACACCGCCGAGCACTACGGTCTGCCCGTCGTTCATCAGTACCTGGGTGATGATTTCCTTCGTGTCGATGGAGGGCACGTTGACGCCGCCCGAGGTGACAGTAATCGTGCCGATGCTGTCCTTCTTCACGTCGAGGTCGAGAATGATGCGGTTGTCCGGTGTGATCTGCGGAGTCACTTTGAGTGACAGCACCGCCTTCTTGAACGAGATCGTGGTCGCGCCGCTGGACGCGGACTGCTGGTAGGGGATTTCCGTACCTTGCTCGATGGTCGCTTCCTTCTGGTTCGCTGTGATCACGCGCGGTGACGAAATGACCTCAGCGCGCGTTTCAGCCTGTGCCGCCGAGAGCTCGAGATCGACGATGTAGTTGGAGCCGAGAAGACCGAGAGCAAAGCTTCCCGCGGGACTTGCAACCGGCAGGTTGACGTTGTATCGCTGCGGCGCGTTGGCGCCGGTCGGGAGGAGAATCCCTCCGGTACCGGTTCCTGCCCGGTTCGCAAGGGCGGAGCCGATGGCTGTATCAGTAGCGGCGGCTGTGCCGCTGGTGGTCCAGATGCCGTTGGCGCCATTGGCCTGAGCTGTCGTGTAGCCCACTCGCGCACCCAGATCGCGCTTGAAGTCGTCGTTCACGATCACGATGCGCGCCTCGATCAGCACCTGGCGCACCGGAATGTCCAGTGTGGCCACGAGGCGGCGGATGTCGGCCAGGCGATCGGAGGTATCCTGGAGCAACAGCGTGTTGGTACGTTCGTCCACCGAAACGCTACCGCGTGCGGATAGCAAAGTGCCACCCTGCGACTTCAGAAGCTTCTCCATGTCGGAGGCCTTGGCGTAGTTCACCTGCAGGTAGTCGGAGCGCAGGGGGGCCAGTTCCTGAATGTCCTTCTTGGAGGCAAGGTCAGCCTTTTCGCGCGACGCCAACTCTTCCTGTGGCGCAACGATGATGACGTTATCCTGCTTGCGCTTGTCCAGGCCCTTCGTGCGCAGAACGATGTCCAGCGCCTGGTCCCACGGAACGTTCTGCAAGCGCAAGGTCACGTTACCGGTCACCGAGTCGCTGACGACGATGTTCTGACCGCTCGCATCCGCGAGCAACTGCAGAACGGCGCGGGTCTCGATCTCCTGGAAGTTGAGTGTCAGACGCTCGCCGGTGTACTGCGGCTTCTCGTCCTGCTGGGCAACGGCCTTGTGCTGCTTCTGGATTTCAACCACGTACTGGTCGTCAGACTGATAAGCGAGCTGCTCGTAGTCGCCGGTCGCATTGATGGATATCCGGGTGCCGGTGCCGATGCGCGTTGCATCGAACGAGCCGATCGGCGTACCGAAGTCGCTGGCGTCGTAGCGGCGCGCGAGGTTCTTGGGCAGATCGGCATCGAAGTCGACGACGATCTGGTTTCCAATTTGGCGCAGGTTGATGTGAGTGTGCGGGTCTGTCAGGCGGACCATGATGCGGCCAGCGCCGTCAGAGTTGCGTCGGAAGTCGATGCTTCGGATGGCACGCTGGGTGGCGGCGGCAGCGGCGCTGCGGCTCGGCACCGGAGTCGCGGCCCCTGCGCTCGCATTGGCACTGTAAGCGCCACCAAGGTTGACGATGATGTTGTTGCCCTCGACGCGCGTGTCGTACGGCACGAGCTTATCGAGATTCAGAACCAGTCGCGTCCGGTCCTTCGTTTCAGCGGCGAGGATGGAATCCAACCCCGACGAGTGCACGTCGATGCGACGTGACGGAAGGGCCAGCGTGATCCCGGGCAGATCGAAGGAGATCCGCGCCGGGTTGTCGATTGTGAATGACAGCGGTTGCGGGGCTGGGCCCGACATGCGCATCGTGACCTGCACCTGTTGGCCAGGCAACGGCTGCACGTCGATGGCTTCCAGTTTCGGGCCATCCTGGGCGCGGGCCGGCTGGCTCGGCAGGGTCCCGAGAACGCCTGCGATCACGAGCCACGCAGCGGCGGCCAGGATCCGACTCATCGGGGTATGACGTTTCATTCGTGAGAGCTCCCTGAAGGACCGGTGCTAACTGACTATTCGTAGAGACCGAGCGCCGCCGGGCGCTCCATGTAACCGCCGAGACCGTCCGGAACGATTTCGGTGAGAGTGATCTTGGCTGGGGTGATATCGGTGATCTTGCCGTCCGCCTGGCCGAGGTAGTTGCCGTCGGAGACGCGGTGGACCAGGCCATCCTTGGTCTGCACGAGGCCGTACATGCGGCCACCCAGCTTCAACGTGCCCACCATCTTCAATGTATCGAGCGAGAACTGTTCGAGGAACTCGCGGTTGCGCTTCGAGTCGGGACGCAAGCCGGCGCCGGCATTCCCACCGGAGCCGCCTGGTACGAACGGCGAGCGCATTTCGGCCGCGGCGTACACGAAGGTCTCGTAGGGCTTGACCTCCGGTAACGGATCGACCCTGCCACCCGGTTCCTTGCGCGTGTCTTCGATGAAGCGCGTGAGCTCGTCATCGGCACTCGAGCAGGCGGTGAGGCCCGATGCAAGGCCTGCGAGCAACATCCACGCCACGGCCGCGCCGAGGCGAAACTGACTGTTTTCTTGTGTCATGTTTGATCAACCCCCCGTTGGGGTCGGTTTCCCTCAGCTACCCGGTCTCACGTGGTGCGCAGCGTCCTTCTTGGGGTCACTGGCAGCAAGCTCGTCCTCGTCCAGGTAACGATACGTCTTTGCAGTGAGTTCAAGTGTGAGCTGGTCGTAAGCATCCTTATTTACCGACTTGATGTCGATGTCGTGCAACGTAACGATGCGCGGGAGGGCGGCGATTCCGCTCACGAACTCGCCGAACTGGTGATAGCTGCCCGTCAGGCTGATCTTGATGGGCAGCTCGGCATAGAAATCCTTCTTCTGCTCCGGCTGTGGCTGGAACAGCTTCTCCTCGAGGCCGGCCGACAGTCCCGCCTGCGAGATATCCACCAGCAGGTTGGGTACTTCGGTCTTGCCCGGCAGCTGGCGCAGAAGTGCGCCGAACGAGCGCTCGATGTCCTTCAACTGCTGCTTGTAGACATCCAGGTTGACCGCCTTGGCGTGCTTGGTCTTGAACTCCTGGCGCAGAGTCTGCTCCGTATCCTCGTGGCGCTGCAGCTCGGGCCGCTGCTCGTCCCAGATGAAGATGTAGCCGAGCACGAGGGTCAGTACCAGGAAGCAGGCGCCCACGGCGCCGGCGCGCGCGGCCAGCGGCCAGCGGCCCGGGTCGCTCGGGTCGAGCGACCGCAGCTCTTCGAGAATATTCATCGCGCACCTCGGCTGGCCATGACCTTGGCGCCCGGTTTTCCCTTGCCCTGGCCGTTATCCTGGACGGCCGTGGACACTTGCTCGGCGTACAACGTGAAGTTGGAACCCGATGAGCCCATTCCCTTTTCCTTGCTCGTCTTCACGACTTCCAGCTCAGGGTTGTGCAGCCATTCGGAGCCATCGATATTGCGCATGAACGAAGACACGCGGGTGCTCGACTGCGCCACGCCGTCAAACTTGAATTTCCGCTCGGTCTGCTTCACACCGGTGAGATACACACCATCGGGAAGCGTACGCACGATCTCATCGAACACGTGCACGATCTCGGGACGCGAGCGCTGCAGCTTTTCGATGATATCCATGCGCGCGATGAACCTCTGCTTGGAGGTCTCGAGGTCATTGATTTCCTCGATCTGCTTGTCCAGCTTCTTGATCTCGGTGCGCAGCTGCGTGTTGCGCGCCTCCTGGGCATCGATCATCGAGCCGTACATCAGGTAGATGGCGAAGGTCGCGGCGCAGGCCGCCAGCGCCGAGACGCCCAGCGCGACCGTGAAGGCAACTTTCCGCTCTTTGCGCTCGTCTTCGCGCCACGGAAGCAGGTTTATGCGTGGCATGTCAGTCGAAACTCCTCAGTGCGAGGCCACAGGCCGTGAGGAGCGCCGTGGCGTCGCGTTGCACGGCCTGCGCCTTGGCGCGCGAGGACAACTTCATCTGTCCGAGCGGATCGCCCTTTTCCGCTGAAATGCCGACCCGGCTCGAGATCACATCGGCAACCCCGGGGATGTTGGCGCAGCCGCCACAGATCACGATCTTCTCGGGCTGCTCGCGGCCCGAGCCGGATGCCAGGTAGAACTGCAGCGATCGGCTTACTTGCTGTGTCATGTCGTCGATGAACGGATCGAGCACTTCCGACTGGTAGTTGCCCGGCAGACCGCCCTCTTTCTTGGCACGGCCCGCTTCCTCCATGGACAGGCCATAGGTGCGCATGATCTCTTCGGTGAGCTGTTGCCCGCCGAACGCGAAATCCCGGGTGTACACCACTTTCAGGTTGCGCAGAACGCTGAAGGTGGTGCTGCTCGCTCCGAAGTCCACTACCGCGATCGCCCGGTCGATGCCGCCGTCCGGCATCTGGTGCGTCATCAACTTGCAGGCATTCTCGAGCGCAAACGCCTCGACATCCACGATCTTCGCGGTCAGACCGGCGGCTTTGACCGCGGCCTGGCGCTGCTCGACGTTCTCGGTGCGAGTGGCAACGAGCAGCACATCATTCGTTTCGGGATCCTTCTCCGAAGGGCCCAGTACTTCAAAGTCATAGCTGACCTCGTCCATCGGGAAAGGGATGTACTGGTCGGCCTGCATTTCGACCTGGGCTTCCAGATCGCTGGCGCGCAGGGAGCGCGGCATCTGGATGACCTTGGTGATGGCCGCATCGCCGCTGATGGCAATGGCGACCTCGCCACTTTTGGCGCCCGCGCGCTTCACGGCACGGCGAATGGCCTCGCCGACGGCCTCTGAATCCACAATGGCCTTCTCGTTGATGGCGTTCTGCGGAGTGGGCTCCGCGGCATAGGCTTCGACCCGGTACTGGCCACCCGCCATCGCCAGCTCGATCAGCTTGACCGAGGAGGTGGTGATGTCGAGGCCCAGCAGCGGGCGGTATTTGCGCTGGAAGAGGAACATTATTTTATTTCCTTTTCAGGTAGTTACGCCTGAAACCGCAGACCCCGCGGCAAAGCTGGAGCCACTATATAGCAGCGCATTGTTAAATAGAACGTGCGGCTCATCACACAAAAGCTGTGTTTGCGGTACGGCACCTTGAGAATTGCTACCGGTCTCACGTAACGAGACCGTGCTTTTCCCAAGGGTCAACGATTTGTGCTGCACCATGTCCAACTGTCGTCCAGGAGACGCATCGGCAAATGGCTACGGGATTTGACAGAACGCCTGAGTTAACTGGCGTCATCGACATCGCCAGGCTTGTCTGGCGTCATCGACGAGCTGCGAGGATCGGCCGAACCCGCATCGCGCGCCGCGCTTTGTGGCATGCGCGTCAGTGGGTTAACGTTCGAGCCGGCAACCCCGCTGTCGTAGACACTTCTGTCCCGTAGACCGGAGGCTTTGCGTCCCCACCTTTCGGTGAGTTTGCCTTTGAAACGGCCGTTACTATGCATAGCGCCCGTTGGGAGCGCAAGCCAAGAGAGTTGTTTTCTGTGAAATGGAATTACTTTCGGATTATCGGGGCTGTAGCAGCCTGTGTGACATTAATCACACTTCTGGCGGCGTACGCCTTCGTATGTAGTTTCGTATACCTGTCACCCACGTTACCGAGCCCTCAGGCGATGCGTAGCGTCGAGTTCCAGGTGCCGTTGCGCGTCTATTCGCGCAATGGGGGGTTGATCGCGCAGATTGGCGAGCAACGGCGTATTCCCGCCACTTACGAACAGATACCGGACCTGGTCAAACACGCGTTCCTGGCCGCTGAGGACGACCGGTTCTTCGAACATCACGGCATCGACTACATCGGGGTGGTCCGCGCCGTGCTGGTTGACACAATATCCGGACATAAGACGCAGGGCGCGAGCACCATCACGATGCAGACCGCCCGCAACGTGTTCCTCACGCTCGACAAGTCGGTGCGCCGCAAGCTGCAGGAGACTTTCGTCACCTACGAGATGGAGCACGAGTTCACCAAGGAGGAGATCCTCGGACTGTATCTGAACGTCATCTTTCTGGGGCAACGCGCCTATGGTGTGACAGCGGCGGCGGAGACGTATTTCGGCAAGTCACTGGATGAGTTGACAGTGGCTGAAGCTGCGACGATTGCGGGCCTTCCGAAGGCGCCCTCCCAATACAATCCAATCATCAATCCTCAGCTTGCGACCGCACGGCGTGGTTACGTTGTGCGCCGGATGCTGGATGTCGGCTTCATCGATGCGGCGACCGCGGAGGCTGCCAACAAGGAGCCCATGCAGGCGCGCGCTCACGGTCCGCTGTTCGATGTTGAAGCGCCGTACATTGCCGAGATGGCCCGGCTGCAAGTTCGTCAACAGTTTGGAATCGCGGCCGAGAGCGCCGGATACAAGGTGTACACGACGATTGACGGACGGTTGCAGGCTGCGGCCAACCGTGCGGTCCGGATCGGTCTCATCGAATACGATCGCCGCCATGGCTATCGTGGGCCCGTTGGGCACGCGACCGTAGCGCCGGAGGGGCGCCCGGAGCAGCTGGACGGCCTGGTCGATGAGTATTCGACAGTGGGTATTCTGTCGCCGGCTGTTGTTGTGTCCGTCGCGGAAAAAGCGGTGCGCGTGTATGTCAAAGGCCGCGGATTTGCGCAGATCGACTGGGATGGGATGTCGTGGGCGCGCAAGGCATCCGCCGCCGGTGAGGCGCTGGGCGCGGCTCCCAAGACCGCGAGTGACATAGTTGCGAAAGGCGATGTTGTTTATGTGGTTGCCAACAGCAGCGGTGTGGCGCAGCTCGGGCAGATACCCGAGGCACAGAGTGCTCTCGTGTCGCTCGACCCCGAGGATGGCGGCGTGTCGGCGCTCGTCGGCGGGTTTGACTACTTCACGAACAAATACAACCGCGTGGTCCAGGCCCGCCGCCTGCCGGGGTCGGGATTCAAGCCGTTCCTCTATTCGGCGGCCCTGGAGAATGGCTTTACGCCGGCCAGCGTGTTGCTCGACGCGCCAGTCGTCATGGAAGGCGACGGCATCGAAGCGTCATGGCGCCCGGAGAACTCCCATGGCGATTTCTCCGGACCCATGCGCTTACGGGAGGCGCTGGTCAAGTCTCGCAACCTGGTTTCGATTCGGTTGCTGCGGGAACTTGGCACGCCCTATACGATCGACTATGTAACGCGGTTCGGCTTCGACAAGCGCGCGTTGCCACAGAATCTGACGCTGGCACTCGGCACCGTGCAGTCGACGCCCCTGGAGGTTGCGACAGGTTATGCGGTATTCGCTAACGGTGGCTTCCGTGTCATGCCGTACTTTATAGATCGTATTGAGAATGGGGCTGGGCAGGTCGTATGGCAGGCAAAGCCCCGGGTGGCTTGCGAAGCCTGCGAACGCCCTGTAGATCTGGGAGACTTGGTGCTCACGGGCAATGCGCAGGAGAATCTGCAGAATGCGGATACGCTGCGCGGTGGCCGGGGCCCCCTGCCGCCGGATCAGATCGCGGAGCGTGTGATCAGCCCTCAGAACGCCTACTTGATGACCGACATGATGGCCGATGTGATCAAGCGGGGAACGGGTGTCCGCGCCCGGTCACTCGGGCGAACCGACATTGCGGGCAAGACCGGCACGACCAACGAGGCGAAGGACACCTGGTTCAACGGGTTCACGCCCAATCTCGTAGCCACGGTGTGGGTCGGATATGACCAGGAGCGGCCGTTGGGTGAGCGCGAGGAAGGCGCACGGACCGCGCTGCCCATCTGGATTCATTTCATGCGCGAGGCGTTGAGAGGCGTGCCGGATAAACGCCGCCCGATGCCTGAAGGGTTGGTCCAACTGCGGGTATCATCGCGGACAGGTACCCTGGTGGGCGCCGAGAACCCGGACGGTTTCATGGAAACATTCATGGCGGACCACCTGCCCGCTGCCAATGAGGAGGGAGGTTCGGTGGCGCAGGGCGCCGAAGGAGGGGCACAGAGCTCAGAGCCTATCTTCTGACAACCCTTTGCGCGGATGGTCCCGACGATGAGCAGACGCAATCCAACCAGATCGGACAACTTGCGGCGCGCGCTGGCACAGGAAGCTGCGCGAATCATGGCGGAGCACGGCATTCGGGACTTTCTGATCGCGAAGCGCAAGGCGGCAGAGCGCATGGGCGTCACTGACGTCGCGGCGGTACTCCCCCGAAATGTCGAGATCGAAGACGCGCTCGCCGAATATCAACGCCTGTTTGGCGGAGAGTCGCACGTCGAGACACTGCATGCCCAGCGACGCGCGGCCTTGAATGCGATGTTGTATCTGCACGAGTTCGAGCCGCGCCTGGTTGGCGCCGTGTTGAGTGGCACCGCCACCGAGCACTCCGACGTGCAGCTGCACCTGTTCGCCGACCGGGCCGAGTCGGTCACGATCAAACTGATGGACGAGGGCATCCCGCACGAGGTGACCGAGAAGCGGGTGCGCATGAGCGCGGAGCGGGTGTTGGCTTATCCCGGTGTACGCTTCGATCTGGATGACCAGTCCATCGAGGTTACGGTGTTCCCAACGGACGGCATACGGCAGGCGCCGGTCAGCCCGGTTGATGGCCGGCCGATGCGCCGTGCCAGCAAGCTGGAAGTGGAGGCGTTGCTGGACAGCTAGCGGGACGCGTGTGGCGTCTTAGTTGTGTCCGCGCAGATCGGGCGCTTTTTCGATCCGCTTGGTGATATCGACGTATTCGCGGCGCGTGTGGCCCGTATACAGCTGGCGGGGACGCCCGATGCGCATAGCAGGGTCCGAGATCATCTCCTGCCAGTGCGCCACCCAACCCACGGTGCGCGCGATCGCGAACATCACCGTGAACATGGAGCGCGGAATACCGATCGCGCTGTAGATCATGCCCGAGTAGAAGTCGACGTTCGGGTAGAGCTTGCGGGAGACGAAGTATTCGTCCTTGAGCGCGATCTCCTCCAGGCGCAGGGCGAGCTCGAACAGCGGGTTGTCGGAGCGGCCGAGCTTCGCGAGCACCTTGTGGCACATCTCGCGAATGATCTTGGCGCGCGGGTCGAAGTTCTTGTACACGCGATGCCCGAAGCCCATGAGCCGGAAATGGCTGGACTTGTCCTTGGCCATCGCGAGGTACTTGGGAATGTTCTCCACCGTGCCGATCTGCTCGAGCATGGCCAGGACGGCCTCATTCGCTCCACCGTGAGCAGGACCCCAGAGGGCCGACACCCCTGCGGAGATCGCGGCGTACGGATTCGCGCCTGTGCTGCCAGCCAGGCGCACGGTCGAAGTGCTCGCGTTCTGCTCATGGTCCGCGTGGAGGATGAACAGCAGATCGAGTGCCTCAGCTGCGATCGCATCAACCTGGTAGGGCTCGCAGGGCACTGCGAACAACATATGCAGCAGGTTGCTGCAGTAGTCCAAATTGTTCTGCGGGTAGATGAACGGCTGGCCCAGTGAATGCTTGTGGGCCGCCGCGGCAATCGTCGGGATCTTGGCAATGATGCGGTGAGCGAAGATCTCACGGTGCCGCGGGTTATAGATATCCATCGTGTCGTGATAGAACGCCGACATCGATGCGATCACCGCGGACACCATCGCCATCGGATGGGCGTTGTGATGAAAGCCGTTGAAGAAGCGCAGCAACGTCTCGTTGATCATCGTGTGATTACGGATGTTGCCGCTGAATTCCTCGAGCTGTTTCTGGCTCGGCAGCTCGCCCAGGAGCAGCAGGTAGCCCACTTCCATGAACGCGCTCTTCTCGGCGAGCTGCTCGACCGGATAGCCGCGGTACAGCAGCATGCCGGCATCGCCGTCGATATAGGTGATCTTGCTGTCGGTGGCGGCCGTCATGCCGAAGCCCGGATCGTAGGTGAAGACACCCAGATCCTTGTTGATCGATGAGACGTCCACGACGGAGGGCCCGATTGTGCCGTTGCGGACGGGCAGCTGAGCCTTGCGCTCCGTGGCTCGATCGACGAGCTCGAACTTTTTCTCGGTCATGCGGCAAAACACCCACGAAATTGAGCTGTGCGCTCGTTGCGAGCCACACAGCGGATCGAGCAGATGCTCAATTTCTGCGGGCCCGGTAATCGGTTCTACGATAAGCCCGCGGCGGATCGACTCGACGTCGAGCGCAGGCTGATTGACGAGAAATACAGTGTCCGTGGATTGAAATCAAGGTGCCAGACGGGAGAGGAGTGTGCACCAGTGACGCTACTCGACGACTTTCAGGGCATCACCCGCCTTCGGTTCGCGCTTTGGATACAGGCCGTTCAGCAATTCGAACTGTTCTTTCTTGAACTTCTCGTCCGGCATGTTCTTGACGTAATCGTCTATTTTCGTCGTCGCGGCCGCGCTGACGATCTTCAGCCGGTAGGGCTGCGCCAGTGGATATTCCGATGGCTTGAGGTGCCGCATCGTCTGGATGCTGCTCATGAAGATCCCGTCGTCGATCGGTGCACCGCTGGCGCTCGAGCGACTCGCACCACCGATGAGGAACACGCTCTTTTCCCGGTAGAGAGCTACCCATCGTACCGGGCCTTCCCCGCCATCGAGCGGTGAGCCGGATCGCGTGATCAGCGCATAGCCTTCCATGCCATCGACCGACAGATCCGCTCCGCGCGAAAAGGCGCCGCCCTTTAATTTCGCGAGCAGATATTCGCGCGGCGAGCGCTTCTCGGGTCGCTTCTCGATGGTGATCTGCATGAGCGCGTCTTTCTTCTTCGTGTAGACGAGCAGCCGGTCCCGCAGGTTGTGAACGGTCCAACCTCGCGGGAATGCCACTGTCAGGCCCATGCCCTCGTGATAGAAGCGGTTGTCGCGGACGATGCCTTGCTCACGGCTGGAGCCGTAGGGGAGCCCATTAATCGCGCTCAGGTACGCTTCACGGTTGTCGATCCAGCCCCCCGGCGGCTCTGCGGTGATGTGTGCGGCGCCTTGTGAAGCCTGGATCGCGCGCGCATCCGGCGCCGGGTGATCCGAGAAGACACCGTGGTAGATGTTGGGTTCGCGCTCCTCTTCCTTGGCGCGTTGTAATTCGAAGGACTCCTGGCCCTTGAGGACCTTGAAAACTGCGGCCATGGCTTCGGGTCGGTAGCCCGCCTTGGTGGCGTATTCGAGCCCCAGGCGGTCGGCTTCCATTTCGTTATCGCGGCCGTATCCCTGCATCCACGCCGTTGCACCGATATCCGCCATTTGCGCGATGGCTTCTGATCCACTCGCGATCGCCGCAGCGACAGCACCCACAGACATCAACACGTCGCGTGTCTGTGTCCGGGCTGGATGTCGCGCAACGTCATGTCCTATCTCGTGGCCAAGCACGGATGCCAGCTCGGCCTCGGAGTTGAGGTAGTTCATCAAGCCGCGGTGGATGTAGACGTACCCGCCGCCTGGCGTAAACGCATTTACCTCATCGTCATCGAGAACGAAAAATTTGAAATTCCAGTTTGCGATCGGTGTCTGCGCGGCTACCTTTGCGCCGACGCTCTGGACGTAGTCCTGCACTGCCTGGTCTTCGTACAGGCCGTAGAACTGGATGATCTCGAGGTGTATCCGCTTGGCTTGTTCCTGTTCGCCCTTCACGGAAGTGAAGACGACGTTGTGACCCCCAGTCGCAGGGTTCGTCGAACAGGCAGTGGCGGCGAGAACGGTAGCAGCGGCGACGGCTGCTACGAAGAACTTGCGGACCATAGGTGACTCCGTTTGCGAGTCCTATGGTCCGCAACTCTAGGCTTGCTTACTTCGCAGCGCTGCCCGCAGCAGCAGCAGCAGCGTACTTCTTGCGGAACTTGTCGACGCGGCCCGCCGTATCGACGATCTTCTGCTTACCGGTGTAGAACGGATGGCAGTTCGAGCATACCTCGACCTGCAGATCGTGACCGAGGGTCGAGCTGGTCTTGAACGAATTGCCGCACGTGCAATTGACCGAGATCTCTTTGTATTCGGGATGGCCTGAGGCTTTCATGAGTCACCACTGAAGGACGCCGGCCCCTTCATATGGCGGCGCCCGATTCAGAATTAAAGGGCGCGGGAGTGTAGCGGCATGAGGCCGGCTGCTCAAGGGCCAGACGCTTCTGTCCGACGGTGAGCTCTGACGTGTGCATAGCAGCACGCCACATGGGTCCGAGATTGCGTTTCCTTATCCACAGAACCTGTGGATAACTCTGTGGACTGCTTGCATGGGGAAGGCGCCAAATCCCGGCCATATTGCATATTTATGACCTTGGTGAAAAAATGACCAGGGTATTTCTGCCTTTCTTTTCATTGGGTTACGGCCACATCATTGGGCAACATAGCCGGTTTAGCTCGTAATGTACTCATTTGCCGACTTGCACCTTTTCACCTGTGTATAAAGCCGGCGCGCCAGGGGGAAATCGGTCGTAACCCGCGGTTGACAATCCAAAACCCCCGGTCGTTTGTGGGGTTTCTGCAATGAAGCTAAGCAGCATATCGTTAAGGAATCGTAAGCCGATTACAGTGGGAAGCAGACGTGTACCCTGGACAATCAGCAGCTTCCGGTGCACCAGGGTGTCCACCTGCGTGGCGATCTGCTCCCACTCGAGGCCGGTCCGTTCGACGAACGTCCCGATCTCGAATCCATCCACCAGTCGCAGCGCATTCAACATGAATTCGAACGGCAGGTCAGCGCGGGGAACGGTGTTTCGGGTCAGGGCCGCGGGAACGGCCGCAAGATAACGCCTCGGCTCGCGAGCCTGCACCGTTCTCACGATGGTTTCCGGTGCGCAGGTCAACTTGCCATGCGCTCCCGCTCCAACGCCTAAATAATCGCCAAACGTCCAGTAGTTGAGATTGTGGCGGCATTGCCGGCCGGGCTGCGCGTAACCGGACACTTCGTATTGGGCAAAACCAGCAGCGGCCAGGCGCTCGCCGCAGGCAGCTAACATTTCGGCAGCGGCGTCATCACCGGGTAGATCCGGCGGCTGCGCGGCGAAAATGGTCCCCGCTTCCAGTGTCAGTTGATAGTGAGACAGATGTGTTGGCGCCAGCGCAATCGCGGCCTCCACATCCTGTAACGCTTCAGCCACGTCCTGTCCCGGCAGGGCGTACATGAGATCGAGATTGAAGTTTTCGATCCCGGCCGTGTGCAACTCTTCGGCAGCCCGGCGGGTTTCCTGCGGTGAGTGTATCCGGCCCAGTGTTTCGAGCCGCTGTGCGTTGAAGCTCTGCGCGCCCAGCGAAACGCGATTCACTCCAGCAGCGCGGTACTCGGCAAACCTTCCCCGCTCGATGGTGCCGGGATTGGCCTCCATCGTCACTTCGACATCAGGAGCCACTCGCAGAAACTTGCCGGTTGCAGCGAGCACGCGGGCGATCGCGGTCGGGGAAAAGAGGCTGGGGGTGCCGCCTCCCAGGAAAATGCTGACGATTTCGCGGCCCTCTACCTCGACCGACTGGCTTTGAATGTCGCGCTCGAGGGCCTCGATGTAACGCTCTTCCGCCAGCTCTCCGTGCAAAGTGTAGGAGTTGAAATCGCAGTACGGGCATTTGCGCACGCACCACGGGAAGTGCATGTAGAGGGACAGGGGTGGATGAGCGAGCCGTGACATGAGAGAGCTGGGTGTGGTGGCTGGGGTCGGTGGCTGACGGTTGATGGCTCAGGCTGGCAGGTTGGGGCCAGGGGTGGTCGGGGCCCCGGGGACCGGCTTACTTGGGACGGCCTTGCAGCTGCGTGACCAGAGTGCTCAACGCTTGCCCTCGATGACTCAGGGAGTTCTTCTCTCCCGGATCGAGCTCGGCGGCCGTCCGCTCGAAGCCGCGTGGCACGAATATGGGGTCATATCCGAAGCCTCCCAAGCCCCTAGGGGTGCTAAGCAGCGTACCCTCCCAGGTGCCACTTGCAAGTATGGGCCTGGGGTCCTTGGCGGTCGCTACAAAGGCGATTACACACTGGTAGCGCGCGGTGCGCTGCGGCGCGGGGACATCGCGCATTTCGTCAAGCATCTTGCGCAGGTTGGCCTGGTCGCTGGCACCCTCGCCTGCGTAGCGTGCTGAGTAGATCCCTGGCCGTCCGCCCAAGGCGTCTACCTCGATGCCTGAATCGTCCGCGAGTGCCGGTAGGTTTGTGGTTGCCGCGGCATGGCGCGCCTTCAGCAATGCATTCTCCGCAAACGTCTTGCCTGTTTCCTCCGGAGTCTCAACACCGAGGGTGCTTTGCGCTACCAGGTCAAAACCAAACGGTGCGAGAAGGGTCCCCAGCTCGCGAAGCTTGCCGCTGTTGCCGCTTGCGAGGACTACACGCACGCCGATTGGAGGGTTTGCGCTTGCAGAGCAAACAGGCGGCCGATGCCGGACGCCGCAAGGTTCAGCATCGCATCGAGCTCATGGCGTCGAAACGCATGCCCTTCAGCGGTGCCCTGAATCTCGATGAAGCCACCGCCGTTGTTCATGACGACGTTCATGTCTGTTTCTGCGTTGGAGTCTTCTGCGTAATCCAGGTCCAACACGGGGACACCATCAAATATGCCGACCGAGATTGCGGCCACCTGGCCATGGAGCGGACTGGCCGCGATGGCCCTGCGTGCCACGAGTTGCTCGCACGCGTCCGCCAGAGCTACGTATCCGCCGGTGATGGAAGCCGTCCGCGTGCCGCCGTCGGCCTGGAGCACATCGCAGTCGATCGTAACGGTGCGGTCACCCAGAGCTTTCAGGTCAGTCACTGCACGCAGCGAGCGACCAATCAGGCGTTGGATTTCCTGAGTGCGACCACTTTGTTTGCCCTTGGCTGCTTCGCGAGGCGAGCGGGTGTGCGTCGAGCCGGGCAACATCCCGTATTCCGCGGTCACCCAGCCCTGCCCCTTGCCGCGCAGGAACGACGGCACGGTGTCTTCAACGCTTGCGGTACAAAGCACATGCGTATCGCCGAACTGCACCAACACGGAGCCGCCGGCATGTTTGGTAAATCGCCGCGTAAAGGTCACGGGCCGCAATTCATCGGGTGCGCGTTTGCTCGGCCTGCTCACTGTCATTTTTCGTTAACCCATCGCAAAGCCGCAGCCGAAGTGTTGTCGCTCGCAGCACCGGTCCGCACTACCGCACGCTCGGCGAGTTCCATGAGTGTCTGGCGCAGCGGCACTCCCGGCGCGCTGAGCTCACTCGCAATTTCTGTGTCGCGCACCCCCGCCCACATGCCATCGGTGCAGACGAACAGCACATCATTGGGTTCCAGGGGCCGGCGCTTGGCCAGGGCCATGTCCGGCAGGATGGGATCGCCGCCCAGGCAACATTCGACGAAATTGCGCATCGGGTGAACCTGCGCCTGGTCGGCGGTAATCAACCCTTCGCGCAAGAGTAGCTCGACGTGGCTGTGATCCCGGGTTCGCGACACGACAGCGCCCTGCCGAAGATGGTACAGGCGACTGTCGCCTACATGCGCCCACCAGGTTGCACCTTGCTGCACAACACATACGGCGCACGTTGCGCGGGGCCTATGCTCGATGGACAGGTGTGCGCCGAGCTTCACGACCTCCTCGTGCGCACGGCCCAGTGTCAGGTGCAGAAACCCCATGGGGTCGAAGATCGGGTGCGGGGTATGCCAGAAGGCTTCGAGGATGACCTGCTGCGTCACCTCGGCAGCCTTTGCACCGTTCGCGTGGCCTCCCATACCGTCAACAACCACGAGCAGCGCGGAATGCTCCGCCACCGCGGCTGAGACCCTGTCCTGGTTCTCCTCGCGCCCTCCCAGGAGACTGATGTCGGCGTAGTCCACCCGCAAGAAGAATTCCGCACTTCTGTTAGACTTGATCTTGCTTTATATCACCCCGCAGCAAACGAGCGTAGTTTCCGCTCCCCCCTTGACAACTATAGCCAGCATGACCGGGTTCGCACGCCTCGAGGTATCGGGGCCGTGGGGAACCCTCGTCTGCGAGATTCGCAGCGTCAACCACCGGTTCCTGGAGGCAGGGTTTCGCCTGCCCGACGAGCTGCGCCAGACAGAATCCGAGCTGCGACAGCGGCTTGCGAAGGAGATCAAGCGCGGCAAGGTGGACTGCTCTATGTCGTATCGGCGTCTGCAGGGTGCCGATAGTGCGCTCGAGGTGGACACGCAGGCGCTAGAGCGGCTGACCGCGCGGGTGCGGGACATCGTCCGGCTATTGCCAGACCAGCATACGGTAAATGTGCTGGACGTATTGCGGTGGCCGGGCGTGCTCCGCGATGAGTCCGACGTGGGCGAGGAGTTGCTGGTTGCCGCCCACGGGGTGTTCGGAGCGACTGTCGAGGACTTGGTCGCCGCGCGTGCGCGCGAGGGTGTCCGGCTGCGGGAGTTGCTGGAGGTGCGGTGTGGTGCCCTCGAGGTGCTGGTTGCGCAGGTGCGCGCTCGGCTCCCCGAGGTTCAGGCACGGGTGCGCGCCAAGCTCAACGAGCGGCTTGCCGAGTTACAGATCAACGTCGATCACGACCGGTTGGAACAAGAGCTGGCGCTGCTGTTGCAGCGGCTCGATGTCGACGAGGAGCTCGACCGGCTGGCCGGGCACATCGTTGAAATCCGGCGGGTAATCGGGGGCAACGAGCCTGCGGGCCGGCGGCTCGACTTCCTCATGCAGGAACTCAACCGCGAGGCCAACACGTTGTCGTCGAAGTCGCAGGACCTCGAGACGACGCGCAGCGCGGTGGATATGAAGGTGATCATCGAGCAGATGAGGGAACAGGTGCAGAACGTCGAGTAGCGTTCTGCTGTGTATCGGCGGGTCCTCCGCTGATTTGTGTGTGATGTTTTCCTCCTTGTTTTTAAGCCTTTCTGGCAAATAGAGACCCTGGACGTCTGCGGTCGCGGTTAGGGTTGGCCCTGGTGTGTAGCTAACTTGTAGTTAGCGGCCAGCGGAACATCGATTCCCGTTTAGCTACACACCGGTGCTTGCTACAACAGGGGATGTTATGGCTACCGGTAAACTGACAGCGCTTGCGGTGCCCAGCACAGGCGCGGCTTGCTATGCGCCTAGAGGGCTACGTCGACTGAGACACGGGTTACTCGCGCTTGGATCACGTTGCCGACCTGAGCCCGGGAGGGGTTGAAGAGCGCCAGGTTGATGCCATCGCTGACGGAACTGCGGTAGACCACTCCGTCATACCCTCGTTTTTTGATGAACTCGCACAGGTATTGACTGGGCGTGTAGTCGATGGCGGCGGCGTGCGGGAGCACGGGTCGCGTCAGCTCTTCACCAAGCCGTTCCAGGAAGGGCAGATCGCTACGCATTCGTACTACATCGGTGGCGTCTGGCAGCAGGAATGGCGAGACGGTCTTACGCGGTCGTCGGAGATCGACAACCTTCAGGTCAGGGGGAGTGGTGAACTCAGCTACGCAAGCGGTCTCGCCGGTATGCGGTCGCATCTCAGATACGGCCGTCGTCGGCGTGGATCCGAGGTACAGGTATGGAATACCGGCGGGATTGGCACGGCCGTGAGAGGCGGTCCGTTTGGGAGGCGCGCCCATGTCGGCCGCGGCGAAGGGCGTGTCGCCGACTTGAATCCGCGCCCGGTGCCACACTGTGGGCACTTCATCCGGACTGATTTTGAGGTGGGACAGCAGCTCCCCGAGGCGATCGAAATCGATCTCCACCTCTGGAAAGAACCGGTTCTGGTACATCAGCTCGTCGCGCAATTTCTGCCAGTCGCCCAGCGCGTCTATCCCGACCGCCTCGGCCGGTCGGAAGGTCTGTCGGACGATGTCGCCGTCGTCCAAAATTTCCGCGAGCAAATCCTTTGCGCGAGGGTCGTCCATGCGCTCATGTTCAAACAGCCCCCAGTCATCGCGAAACCAATGCACGAGCAGTCTGCCTGCGGGGTCAGGCCGATAAGCACTGACGAGAATTTGGAAGTAGTCGGCCAGTTGCTCAGGCGGTAAGAGCGCGACATTTCTGGATACGCAGTAAGGACAGTCTCCCGTCTCGATGGACCAAAACGGAAAAAATTCTTTCCGCAGCCAGCGATCGCCAAAGCATCCTGCGCAGCATCTCATGCGGGTTACTTCGATCTGAAGTAGTAGGCAAGCGTCTCGATGTGGTGATTCATCGACAGTTTCTTGATGTATCCCAGACCGGGAAAGTGACCCTGCTTGTGAAGGGATCGGAACTCTTTGACGGCCTCGGTCTCCAACACGTGCGAATCGGGCTGCTTGAGTTTTTTCATCATCTTATCGAGCGCCTCGGCAAACTTGCCCGCTGGATCCAACGGAGTGTCCCGAGTCTCGGAGATGAAGTGGTAGACCTGCATCGTGTCGTCCTGGTCGGCATTGATGAAGGTCAGATGAATTGCGACGGCGTACGCTGGACCGCCGCCTTCGATGAAGTCATCCCCGACAATCAGAAAGTCGCCGAACCCATCCATCCCTTCGTCTTCGTAGGTGGCATGCAGATCGGAGAACGGCTCGATGATTTGATAGTCCGCGTTGCGCTTTCGTATGAAACCGTCGCGAATCAGGACCCTGTGTGTGTCAGCGAAATGCTTTTGATACAATTTGCCGCAGCGCGCTTCGTCAAAGACGTGGCTTTGCTCCTGGCTCGATTTGCCCAGCTTCTGCGCCAGTGACTTGGCATCCGCGAAGCCCGCATGAATGAAGACAGGCGTATGGTCTTGGTGGGATTCGTAGCATTCCAGCACCTCAGTCGTACTCATTCCCTCCTTGAGGAGAATGCCGGCTGAAATCTTCGGGTGGCTGAACTCGTCTTTGAGCAGCTGCGTGAGCGGTCCTCCGTCTTCGGAGAGTTCACCGTGATGAGGATTCACGATTACGACCGCGCTCCCGAGCGCGTCAACAACCGCCCCGAGTGCCTTGTGCAATCCACTTAAGGTCTCGCGCACCGGTTCAATAATTGGCTGGAAGCCGGCCGTAGCCATGACCGGCGCCATCTCTCGGATGGTGATCAATTCGTACTGTTTGCCGCGGAAATAGGGGTGGTACATAGGACTAGCCCCAAGCCATTGCGTCCTTCAAGGGCGTATTCACAGCAATAACCAAACGCGCGTGATCGAGCTTGCGAAGGGGAACAGATAACGCCGCGGTGTGAAGGGAATCAGGTAGCTGCGCGACGAGATCGGATAGGCGCAACAGGTTGCGGGTCTTCTTTAGCACCTGAACCATGCTTTCATGGGCCTCGCGCGCGTTCAGGCTGCCGAATAACTGCCTGAGAACGGCGCTCTGTTGAGTGTTTGGAACGACCGGAATCGGAACCCCGCGCGCCTGCAGAATGAGTCGGGCCTCGCCTGTACGAATGGAGTCAAAGATCGCGGTCGGAGAGGTGTGTTCCGGGCGATCGGCAGCCTCTCGCAGTGTCGAGATGTGATGGCGGCCATTGAGCTGCAGAACGCCAATTTCCTCGGGGAGTGATGTCATTACGGCATTGACATGGGTCTCTGCAGTAATGACGTACACGCGCGAAAAAACCTTGGTGTACGCGGCAATCTGTCGTTGAAGTCGGGCTAGGGAATCGCGTTCGGACTTCACCTCGTATACGGTGGCGGTGCCGTTCAGGATGGCGAGATCAGCTTTGCATCCGCCAACGCGAAACTCATTCAGCATTGACGCCGTGTGGAGGGAGTGTCGGCCAAGCAGGATCTTCTGGATGAGCGCAGCCTTGTACACGTACTCGTCCCGACAGCCTTGGCGCTTGAGAAGCTGAAATGCAGCATCGAAAAGAGTGTGAACGCAGTCAGAGGCGGGCAGGCATGCAAACAGCTGGGACTGTTTAGCCAACCTTGTGAAGAGCGGCGACCGCCCTCTTCTGGCCAGCTCTCGGATGACGCTGGAGGAGAAGAGTCGGGACAGGGCCGCGAGTTGCGGTGATGCAAGGTCCGTCATGCGCATTCTTCCCCTCTATCACTTCTCATCGACACGCGAACTGTATATGAAGTCAGTTTCGGTTCCCATAAGAATCCAGTGCCATCATCCCAGATGGAGACGAATCGCCGTCGCTGTCACCATCAAGCCCGGTTCCATTTCGACCGCGCTGGCAAGGCGCAGCAACATATGTAGCGTCGGTTGACGCAGCCTCGCTCCAGCAGTGAGAGATACGTCCGATCGACGTCGGCCGCTTCCGCGAGTTGCTTCTGGGAGTCCAGCGGCCGCGTACGCAGGACGGTGCCGAAGGCTACGGCCACCTGTTGGCAGGCGGAGGCGTTCATGGTGTGCTTTCGTCGAGCACGTTCATGGCGGCGTCGAGGATTGTCACCGCTCGCAAGATGGTGACGCGCTCGTCCTCGACGTCCACCGATACCTCATCGGCATCCCCTGGGTCTTGGCGCTCCGCCAGAGCCCGGGCGGTACACAACAAGATGCATCGAACCTCGCCTAACTGAGCATGAATGTCGCTCAGGCTAGAATTGCCGGTAGCCATAGTCACCTCTACGTAGGTGGTTGTGGTCAGGCGTCCGTCCACGGTCGCAACGTGGGCGGGCGCCGCTGTCCGGGGTGTCCCCGAATTGAGAGCATCCTAGCGCTGTCCCCTAAATGAGTTCAACAGGGGAATGTGGTGACGTGTGTTGCTGCTAATTCGGGGACACACGTTTGTCGAAGCAACTCAGGGGCGTGCGGCACAAGAGAATGATGGCCGCACTGATCGAGATCAGGGAGAAGGCCGGCGTTTCGCAGCGCGAGCTGGCGCGGCGATTGGACCGGGCCCACTCCTACGTTGGACGGATTGAGACCGGCGATCGGCGGCTCGATTTGCCCGAATTCATCGAATGGTGCGAATTGCTCGATGCCGACCCGGTCGAGGTTCTGCAAAGAATTGTAAAGCGCTGAGACGGGGCCGAACGAGAGCGGACGAGGGAGTACAGGCGTCAGATGTGCGCCGCACTACTGTGTAGCTAGGCGTGTAGCTAACGAGTCATCTATGGTGGGCCAAGTCCGTTGGATCAATCACTTGCGTCACGACCACGCGAGCAGTGCAGAACGCTGAATAGCGTTCTGACGTGTATCGGCTGGAACAACGCTCGGTTGCGAGCTGCGCCGCATCTGGGTGCACCTCTAGACAGAGTCTCAGGTCGAGTTGCAGAACGCGGACATTTCGCTATCCTCCCCCCAAATACCACCGAGTCGGCGGCTGAGCAGGGTCACGACCCCGGCGGTCTTCTAAGCCGTCCCGAACGTGCGAACGTAAGAATGCGTTCTTGCCGATCCAGGTCCTTTCGCCAACCGTTCTGAACCGGAGCCATCAACGCTCAATTGAGGTTGATCCAGTTGCAAGTGTAAGACGAGGACAGTCACTCGACGTCACAACGGTAAACCGCGCTCCCTCGCGAGATACCGCGATGCCTCTAAGTTCCTTCGCCATGTCTGGCCGACAGCGTCCGATCTTTTCGGCACGCACGACGCGCCCAGCGTTCGCAAAAATGATCAGGCTGAAGCCATCTGAAGACTCGAGTCCAAACAGACGGAAGTCGGACCAGTGGAACCCGAGCGCTCGGTCCGCCATCGCCTGGTTGTCATACGGACCGAGAAAGACCACGCGGTCCCAGGGAAAACCTGTGATGTCCGCTAGCTGGAACGTCTGTGGCGAGCCCGCTCGCGCCCGGGATTCCAGTCCGGCAGTCACCCCTCCCCGAATCAGATACCCGTAGCGGAATCCGGCCGCAGCGATAGCCACTGCCGAGACGATAAAGATCAACCGACGTCGCGTAGATGCCATCTCAGGTACTCAACACCCTACGCGACAGCAGCGACTGCATATCGCGTCTACCGTCGGCGATTACGTAAATGACGACCTGTTGGTCACGTTGGCGATCGCTCACCCGATGGCTGGAAGAAAACTCTTTGAGGCGCATCAATCACCAATTTGACTGCCCGCGGAGGCGCTTTACGACCTCGGCGACGGGCTTGGTCTTGCCTTGTGCGACCTGCTGATTGCCGAGCGCGAGGATCTTGAGCAGCGCCAGCGTCTCCTGGGTCTCTTCGTAGGAGGCCACGTCCTGGATGACGGCCTTGGCCTCTCCGTTCTGCGTGATCACCAGCGGCTTTCGCTGCTCGGCGAGTTCCTGAAGTACCTCGGCCGCATTGGCCTTAAGGTAACTGATGGGCTTGATCCGCGTGGAATAGCGCATGGTGAACAAAATCCGTATGGAGTGGGCCACATATAGTCCGATAATGGTCCACCTCGCAAGCCGCGGGATGAGTTTGAAGGTCGACAGTCATGACGGAAATTGCGGCAAGGGACGCCCTGTCTGATGCGATTCGTTATTGGGAGCCTCGACGCATCCTCTATAACGCCGCACTGCTGCTAGTAGTTGCGGTAACGTACTGCGCGAACCTACCTTACTCACGGGCAACCGTGAACGCCGACTCACTGCTGTTGCTTTTTGTGCTCGCGGTTCTCGCTAACGTTGCGTACTGCGCCGCCTATGCAGTGGATGTCGTCGCGCAGATATCTGCGTTTCGAGGTAGATGGCTGCGTATGCGATGGATGCTGCTTGTCGTTGGTGTGCTGTTCGCGGGAGTACTGGCTCACTTCTTTTCGGGCGGACTCTTTGCTAATTTGTCCTGAGCCTCTTTCCAAGCTCAATCCGGTCTTGGATACTCATGCCCGCCATCGGAAAGGACTGGACGGACCTGCATGAGTCATCGTTACAACAGGCTTTGTGATCTTCTTCGACGCCCGCAGGGCTGCTCGGTAGCCGAGGCGGCCCGGGAGCTCGGCGTGACGCCGGGCAGTTGTCGGGGAATGATTCGCGACCTGAAAGCTCTGCTGAAGGTGGACACGGTGTATCTGCAGCATCGGGGGCGCGGGAAAGGCCAACAGGCGATTCACTACGTGCGGCAAGTCATGAGCGCAGAGTACAGATGACGAGCTCCGGATCTGAATTGATTCTGACCGGGATGTGACTGCAACCGATGCCGCGGCTGACGATCATCGGACCGTTTCCCATTATTTCGAACCGGCCGCGCGAATAGGTGCGCGACAGTGGCCCGTCGGCATGGAGGATCGGCGTTCCGTCCGGAAGCGCGATCTGCCCGCCATGAGTGTGACCTGCAAATCCGACGTCGTACTGTTCTTCGTTCAGCAGAAGCAGTCCATCCGGCGAATGCGTTAGAAAGATACGGATTGGCTGAGCGCCCTCGAAGGCTCGTGCAACGTCGGCGCTTCCCGTCCATGGATCATCGATTCCACAGATCGAAACGGCGTCGAATGGAAATGGGAGCGGACAACTCCGGTTGACGAGCACTTGCACTCCGGCTGCTGCGAGTCGCTGGATGATGTGTTGGTCGTCGGTCCACAAGTCGTGATTGCCCAATACGGCGTACTTTCCCAGAGGCGGCGCCCACTGTGAGAGGCGCTCAGTCAGGACATCCACATATTCCGCCTTAGACGAGACGAAGTCTCCGCCGAGCAGCAGGACATGGGGTCGTTGGCTGCTCAATTCATGAACGAGACTCGAGAACAGTTCGGGATGCGTCAACGGTCCGGCGTGAAAGTCGGAGGCGAAGGCGAGCACCAACGGTGCGGGCAGCTGCCGCTTTTCCACCGCGAGGTGTACTTCATGATGGCTAACTCTGAACTTGCCGTGAAAACCACTGCGGTAACTCCACCTGGCAACAAATCCGCGCAGCGCCGCCATATCCAACGCGGCCATCGTTAGTTGCCGAAGGCGAGGATAATGTCTTCCGCGATGCTTCACTCAGGCACCGTTGAGGGGAGGCCTTCTTCCTAGATGATGTCTGATTGTAGTCCTCTGAGCGCCAGGGCCATCTGACGGCGCTGTAGAAAGCGTCGAACTGCGGGGTCGCGCTCCAGTCCGATGGCGATGTCGTAGGCGCGGCGAGCTTCGCTGTATGCGCCTGTCTTCGTTAGTAACTCCGCCCGTACAGCCCAATAGGGTTGGTATTCGGTGAGTCTCACGTCGGCTTCTACGTCTTGCATCGCGTTGAGAGCCGCAGCGGCACCATCCGTCTCCGCGATGGCCAGGGCGCGATTGATGGCTACTACCGGCGAACCGGAGAGCGCCCACAACGCATCGTATAGCTGCACGATTGCCGCCCAATTGGCGCGACCAGTACGGCGGCGGTAAACGTGTGCGGACTGCAACGCTCCTTCAAGTTGATAGCGGCCAATGGGGCCGATGGCGCTCGCACGCAGGAGCAACCCTTCGGCAATGTCGATCATTTGCGAGTCCCAAAGCGATGGATCCTGCTCGGCAAGTGGCACGTACTCCCCCTGCGCGTTTCGCCGGGCGCGGCGTCGGGCTTCCGCATGTAGCATGAGTGCAAGGAGGCCCAGCGCCTCCGGTTCCTCCGGCAACAACTCGGCCACGAGCCGGCCCAGGAACAGAGCCTCCTCGGGCAAATCGCGACGGGCGACGTCGGTCCCGCCGGGGTCGGCCCAGCCCTCCGCAAAGGCGGCGTAGATCGCATCCAATACGGCCCCGAGCCTGGAGGGAAGTTCTTCGTGCTCCGGGATGCGGAATGGAATGCCCGCCTGGCGGATCTTGTCCTTGGCACGCACAAGGCGCTGGCCCATCGTCGTGGGGGACATGAGGAACGCAGACGCAATCATCGATGCGTCCAGCCCGAGCACAACCTGCAGAATCAACGGCGCACGGATCCCGGCATCGATGGCCGGATGCGCGCAGGCAAACATCAGCGCCAGCCGTTGGTCCGGCACCTCAAGATCCTTCGACACGTCTGCCACCGTGGCATCGAGCGCGTCGGCAAGGACTTGTAACTGCGCGGCCGCAATTTCGCCGTTGCGCCGTCGCCTGGCGACATCGATCATCTTTCGCCGGGCGACGGTCAGCAACCATGCCTCCGGGCTCGCCGGACAGCCCGTAAGCGGCCAGTTCGTCAGCGCCGAAGCGAACGCCTCCGATAGTGCGTCCTCTGCCGCAGCCACATCCCTTGTGCGTGCTGCGAGAAACGCAACGAGCTTGCCGTAACTGCGACGCGCAACCGCGTCCGCGGTGTTCCGCGCCTGCGCATCGCCTTCACGGCAGCTCATATGCTCACTCTCGCACGCAGCTCAGGCCGGATAGGCCCAGATCGGACGCACCTCGACGATGCCATGACTTGCTGTGGGGCAGCGAGCCGCCCACGAGATCGCGGCATCGAGATCGGGAACGTCGATGAGGTAGTAGCCGCCAAGCTGCTCTTTCGAGTCCGCATAGGGCCCATTCAACACCTGCGTCTTGCCATTTGCGACGCGCACAGTTGTCGCGGCCGAGATGGGCTGGAGGCGATTCGAGCCTGCGAGGGCGCCCGCTTTCTTCAGCGCCTCGGTGAATGCGGCATAGGCCCCCATTCCCTGTTCCTGCTCGGCCGGCGTCATCTTGGACCAACCGGATTCGTTCGAATACAGAATAAGTAGGTATTGCATGTGAAGTCTCCGTCACGTCAAGGGCAGGCACTATGCTCCGCCAACACTATGACGCTCGAATCCCCGCCATTTCGACAGGCGGTCATTTCGGCGGAGCCAATCCACTTTAGATCGACGTACCTCATGCGACCAAGGCCCTGCCCGGCATTCGCTGCCCGGGCAGCCGTCAGGGACGCGAACGGAAAGGTGATCGAAGCAATCCATCACCGGAAACGGCAGGACTGCGGAGGCGCCAGGAATCGACTAGCGCACTGGTGGATCACCGACGCTGCGCGGCTCGTCGGTGATCACCAGGTATGCACAGCAAGCCAAGTTCAGCCGTGGACGGTGCGAGCTGCGTGCACAAGTGCCAGTTGCGGGTTATTCACTTCACGCACTGCCTGAGCAACGGCATTCGCCCGGCAAGCCTGGCTTGCGGCCACGATACCCAGATCGCGTGAGTGCTCGTCCGGGCACACGGCGCGCGCGGCGCTCGAGATCCTGCGGTACAGGGTATCCACCCCGGCGGAAGTCGCCAGGTTCAGATCGTCATAGCGCACTTTGACCGACGGCGCAGCATCGCTGAACGGGGTTGCGAAGGCTGTTGTAGTGACGGCCAGAGCTGCGAATACACCCGCGACGGCGAATGAGCGGCGGAAGGTTGTCAGTTTCGAGGCTGCGGTTGTCATGAGTCTCTCTCCGAATGCACAAAGTTGGTTGGTGTTCGTCGCCGTCGCCGGCGATGTGTGTATGAGACGCCTTCCACCGGGCTCGTGTCAGCGGGTGTGGGTCGAGTTGGTCCCGAATTCCGACGAGTTCGTACCAACGCCGCCCACGGAGCCAACATGTCGGACGTGTGACGGCAACTCGCCGTTGGGACGGCACGGCCGGCGGGTCCGCCGGCAACGGCCACGCATTCGTCCCCGCCAGCAACGAAATCGTCCCGGATAACACGCTTTTTGCAGCTTTGGGCGTGTCCTGGAGTAACCTAGGGACACTGCAGGAGAAATATTCCGATGAACGCCGTCACCTCGAATCGGGCGCTGCTGGCTCCCGCCTATGCGACAGGTCTCGCCGCCGGCCTGCGCGAATCAGTGGGCGCCCGTCTGAAGTTCTGGCCGGTGGTGGCAATCCTGAGTACGTTCTGGGTTTATGTAACTTTGTCCAACGTCCTGTATGCAGCGAGTATGCAGGCGAGCCTTGCCAGCATGGCCCCGGGTCGTCATTACTTTGCACCGTGGGACGCACGCGTGTTGCAACACCTGTTTCTCTATCCCTTCCTCGTTCTGTGCGTACTGGGATCGCTGCGGGTCGGTTGGCAGCCCATGTGGCGTGCGCTGCCGGCGCAGATCGGGCTGGGACTTCTGTTTTCGGTTCTGGGCGCGCCCGGACTGGTCGCCGGTGAAAGTCTGCTCGGCAGGAACGATGACTGGAAACACACCAGTCACTGGACGCTGCGCGAGTTTCTGGCGGGGCCTGATGCCAGCCTGTGGCTCGCCAGCGCCACCAACTTCCTGCTGACCTATGGATTCGCGCTGGCGCTGGTCACCGGCATAGCGATGTACCATCGATACCGGCTCTCGCAATTGAAGTCGGCGGCACTCGAGCGCGCCCTGACATCCGCGCATCTGGCGGCGCTACGCATGCAGCTCTCACCGCATACTCTCTTCAACCTGCTGCATACCATCAGGGGGCAGATAGGGTGGGACCCCGCGGCCGCACAGGCTATGGTGGTGCAGCTTGGCGATCTGCTGCGAAGGCTGCTCAACGCCGGAGAGCGCGACTTCTCGCTGTTGACCGATGAACTGCGTTTCGTACGCTTGTACCTGGAGCTGCAGCAGAAGCGGTTTGCGGATCGCCTGACCATCTGGATGGCGGATCTGGATGGAATCCCGGCTCTGTGGGTACCGAGCCTGATCCTGCAGCCGCTCATCGAGAATGCAGTCGTCCACGGGCTTGCCGGTCACAACGGCCCCGTGGAGATTCGAGTTGAAGTCAGCTTGTGCGGGGAAAACCTGTTGCTGCGGGTAATCAACACGATCGCACCGAACTCGATTGCCGGCCGCGACGGAATCGGACTGCGCAATGTGCGCGAGCGGCTGGCTGTGCAGTTCGCCGAACGCGCCACATTCAATGCCGCGGCCGCAGGTGCGGGCGACTGGATTGCGGAGATTCGCATGCCCCTGTTGCGTGACGGGGCGGAACTTGCGGTGGCGTAGAGATGCCTCAGATGCTTGATGTGATCATCGTGGATGACGAGCCCACGGCGCGCCGTACCCTGCGAGAGTGTTGTGTTCGCGAGCCTGACCTGCGGATCATCGGTGAGTACGGCGACAGTCGCTCAGCGCTGGAAGCAATCCGCGCGCAGCCGCCGCACCTGTTGTTTCTCGATATCCAGATCGACTCGTTGAACGGAGTGGGTATTGCGCGCTCCCTGGATCCGCAGAAGCTTCCGCTGATCGTATTCGTAACGGCGTATGACCAATACGCGCTCGACGCGTTCGAGGTGAGTGCCGTTGACTACTTGTTGAAGCCATTCGACGACGAACGCTTCCGCAAGACGATAGAGCGGGTGCGCCGGCGGCGGGAAGCGGAGGGTGTCGCGGAACGACAGGCAGCGTTGGCGTCCGTGCTCGCCCAGATTGAGCGAAGCGTGCGGACTCCGGCCGAGAGCCGTCCCCGAATTCTCGCCGAATCCGGCAGCCGCATGCACATGCTCGATGTCGCGCAGATAGAGTTGCTGGAAGCCGACCGGAATTACGTCAAACTGACCGTCGGGCGCGAGATCTTTCTCGCGCGCAGCACCTTGCAGTCGGCGGAAAAGTCGTTCCAGTCACAGCCGATGTTGCGCATCAGCCGTTCTTGCATTGTGAATACGAATCACATACGCGAGATCAGCCGTACGCCGCGGGGGGACTTCATACTGGTGCTGGCGGGCGGAACTACAGTAACGAGCAGTGAAGGGTATCGCGACGTCGTGCGGGAGTATCTCGAGCGCCTGAAGATCAGTCCCCAATGAGCGACAAAGCGCCGCAGGGCCAGGCGCCTCCCGACTGGAGCCGCGGCACTGGAACCGCAGGAGCGGTGACGTCCCCAGCGGGGACTTTCTGCAATCGGATAATGGACCACGGCCCCAGGTGACGTGTATGTTTCGCGGCCCATGGCTTCCTCAACCCACCGCGGTCGTCTGTTCGTCATTGCTGCACCTTCGGGTGCCGGCAAGACGTCGCTCGTGAAGGCGCTTCTGCAGCACAAGCCCGAGCTGCACGTATCGATTTCATATACGACGCGCAAGATGCGCCCGACGGAAGTGGACGGCCGCGAATATCACTTCATTTCGGTGGCCGACTTCCAGCAGCTCGTTGACCAGGGTCTGCTTCTCGAATACGCGCAGGTATTCGACAACCATTACGGCACGGGCCGACGGCCCGTAGAGACGGAGCTGGCGCGAGGAAACAACGTCGTCCTGGAAATCGACTGGCAGGGTGCGCAGCAGGTGCGTAGGGCGCTACCCGAGTGCGTGACCATCTTCATCCTCCCACCCTCCCGCCAGTCTCTGGAGGAGCGCTTGAGGAACCGCCGCACGGACTCTGAAGAGGTGATCGCCAGGCGACTTCGGGACGCCGTAGGCGACATGTCTCATTGGAACGAGTTCGACTACGTCGTCGTCAATGACGACTTCGAGAAAGCCATCAACGACCTGGTCAGCATCATTGAGGGCCGTGGCGAGCATCTGAGCGCGGATCGGCCAGAGCTGCAGGGACTACTGACCGACCTGCTGGCCTGACCCGGCTGGGCGCCCCCGGCTAGGCGCTTCCCCAGATTTTCGCTTATACTGACTGACCTTCTGCGCCCTATGTAGCCATAGCGGCGCCTCACCACATCAATTTAGCGTGGCAAAGTCGTAAACATGGCCAGAATCACTGTCGAAGACTGTCTGGGCAACGTCGAAAATCTGTTTCAGCTCGTGCTCCTTGCAGCGCAGCGAGCCCGTCGCCTGGCGAATGGCTCCGAGCCAACGGTAGCGTGGGAAAACGACAAACCGACCGTGGTCGCCCTCCGGGAGATCGCAGCTGGCAACGTGACCGTGGAGATGTTGCGCGAACCGGAGCCTCCGGTCGAATCCCCGGTACCGGAATTGGATGCCCAATCCACCTTCCGCGCCCCACAGTTCGGCCTCGGAGACTGACGCAACCGGACCGTGTGAGCCATGGACTACGCGTCTTCGCTCCTGGGACTTCTCCCCGGCGGAAGGCGCACGCCGGGGCTGAAAGAGCTGCTCGCCTCGGTGGGGACCTACCTTCCCGCAGAGCAGGTCGCTCGGATCCGCGAAGCCGCGGAATTCGGCGCTTCGGCCCATAAGGGGCAAAAACGCCTCTCAGGCGAACCCTACATAGCGCATCCGGTGGCGGCGGCCGCCATCCTCGCGGATCTGCGGCTCGACGGTGACACGATCGTCGCCGCGATACTCCACGACGTCATTGAGGACACCCCAACTCCCAAGGATCAACTGGCGGCGCGATTCGGGGGGGCGGTTGCCGAGCTCGTCGACGCCGTCACCAAGCTCGATCAGATCAAGTTCAAGAGCCGCGAGGAAGCGCAAGCGGAGTCGTTCCGCAAAATGCTGCTCGCGATGGTCCGCGATCTACGCGTCATTCTCGTTAAGCTCGCCGATCGGATGCATAACATGCGGACGATCGAGGCGATGTCTACTCCGAGACGCCGGGCGGTCGCGCGCGAGACCCTGGAGATCTACGCACCCATCGCCGAGCGGCTGGGGCTCTACAACATGAAGCTGGAGCTCGAGGATCTGGGCTTCAAGGCGCTCTATCCCCGCCGTTACCTCGTGCTCGAGCGTGCGTTGAAGAAAGCGCGCGGCAATCAGAAGGAATTCCTCAAGAAGATCGAGCAGCAGTTGAATGCGGCGCTGGTCAAAAACGAGATTGCCGCCCAGGTAGAGACGCGCGAGAAGCATCTGTACAGCATCTACAAGAAGATGCGGCGTAAGCGGGCCATCCTCAACGAGATCGTGGACGTCTATGGCCTGCGGATCGTCGTAGACAAGTCGGACACGTGTTATCGGGCGCTCGGCATCGTGCATGCGGTGTTCAAACCGATGCCCGGGCGTTTCAAGGACTACATCGCCATTCCGCGCGTGAATGGCTATCAGTCGCTGCACACGACGCTGTTTGGACCGAACGGTGTGCCGATCGAGGCGCAGATCCGCACCGAGGACATGCACCGGGTCGCCGAGTCGGGCATCGCCGCACATTGGAAGTACAAGGCCGGCGAAGGTGCCGGCTCAATGCAGCAGGAGCGCACGCGCGAGTGGATATCCAACCTCGTCGAGCTGCAGGAAGACGGCTCGTCGGAGGAATTCCTCGAAAGCGTCAAGGTGGACCTGTTTCCCGACAAGGTGTACGTGTTTACCCCGAAGGGCGAGATCCTGCGGCTGCCGAGCGGCGCGACCGTTGTTGACTTCGCTTATTCGGTACACACCGATATCGGCAATCGCTGCGTCGCTGCCAAGGTGGACCGCAGGCTCACTCCACTTCGCACCGTGCTGCGTAACGGTCAGACAGTCGAGATCATCTCCGCCAAGGGCGCGATGCCGAATCCCTCGTGGGTCAACTTCGTCGTCACGGCCAAGGCGCGCAGCGCGATCCGGCACTACCTCAAGAGTCTGCGCCGCACCGAGGCGATCGCGCTCGGCCAACGGCTTCTCAACCAGGCTCTCGGCGAGTTCCGCGTGTCGCTCGATGATGTGACTCCGGAGTCGCAGACAGCTGCGCTGGGCGAGCTGGGGATGAAGGACCTGGATGAGCTGTACGAGAATATCGGCCTGGGCGAGCGGCTTGCACCGTTGGTTGCAAGGCGGTTGCTACCGGGAACACACGCCGAGAACGGGTCAGGTGCACTGGCTCCACTGTCGATCGCCGGAACCGAGGGTCTGCTCGTCACCTATGCGCGGTGCTGCTTTCCGATCCCGGGAGATGCGATCTTTGCGTTCCTGTCCACAGGCCGCGGCGTGGTGATCCATCGCGAGAACTGTGTGAACGTCGAGGACTACCGCAAGCATCCCGAGAAGTGGCTGCCGGTTACCTGGCAACCGTCATCCGATCGCCTGTTCAGCTCCGAGATCCGCGTGTATGTCGTCAACCGCACGGGAATGCTGGCCGCCGTCGCTGCGGCAATCGCGAACCTGGAAACCAATATTGACCGGGTCGCCATCGAAGAACACGGCAGTGACGCAGTCATACTGACATTCGAGCTGCGGGTGCGTGACCGGAAGCATCTCGCTCGCATCGTACGTGTCATCCGGCGCATGCCCGATGCCGTGCGCGTTACCCGCTCGCTCGCGGCCCACGCGCGCGATGAGCGCAACGAGCAGGAAGAGACGGACGAGGCCGATGACCAGGACGATACTGATAAGTAGTGGTATTGATAGGAGAGAAGACAATGGGCCGGCAAATCATTCAGACCAACCGTGCGCCGCAGGCGATCGGTCCGTATTCACAGGCAGTCCGCGCAGGTGACACCGTGTACCTGTCGGGTCAGATTCCTCTTGACCCGGAGACGATGCAACTCGTCACCGGTGACATCGAGGCCGAGATCCGCCGTGTATTCGATAATCTGAAAGCCGTGGCCGAGGCTGCGGGCGGAACCCTTGCGAATGCCGTGAAGGTCAACGTGTTCCTGACGGACTTGTCTCACTTCGTGAAGGTGAATGACATCATGGCGACTTACTGCACGCAGCCCTATCCGGCACGCGCGGCAGTGGGAGTTGCGCAGTTGCCGCGCGGCGCCCGCGTCGAGATCGAGTGCGTTCTGTATCTGGGTTGATCTTGAAGTGAGTCGGGTTGGTTGACGTGGCGGCGAATTCTTCAAGTATGAAGGGGGCTTCCAGTACGAAGGGGGCTGGTCCCGCTCGGGGCGAGCAGCGACCCGTTACCGCGATGCGGGGGGTGGGGTCCGCGCTGGCCGAACGTCTGTCGAAGCTCGGTGTTACGCAGGTGCAGGACCTGTTGTTTGTTCTGCCGCTGCGGTACGAGGACCGGACGCACGTTGAATCCATCGGCGCGTTGATCCCCGGCACACGGATCGTGGTCGAAGGCGAGGTACAGCTCACCGAGATCACGTTTCGACGCCGACGCCAATTGTTGTGCCGGATTTCGGATGGCTCGGGCTTCTTGACGCTGCGGTTCTTCTACTTCTCGGCAGCACAGCAAAATGGGTTGGCCCGGGGCACCCGCATCCGTTGCTTTGGCGAGATCCGACGCGGGCCATTTGGGTTGGAGATTGTCCATCCTGAGTACCGGCGGGTAGCTGAGGAGCCGGCTCCGCTGGAAGAAACACTGACACCCATATACTCGAGCACTGAGGGTGTTGCGCAGAGTCGTCTGCGTGCTTTGATCACGCAGGCGTTGCAGGATCTGGAAGTTTCCGCCGTTCGCGACTGGATTCCCGCTGATGTCGTGAAGTCGCTCGGGTTGCCGTCGCTCAAGGACGCTCTCGAGTATGTTCATCACCCTCCGCGCGAAGCTGAGATCGCGGTGTTGGCCGCTGGCCGTCATCCGGCGCAGCGCCGCCTGGCATTCGAGGAGCTGCTGGCGCATCACTTGAGTCTCAAGCTCATCAAGCACGAAGCAAAGACGGAACCGGCCTGGCCGCTGGATGACCGCGAGAATTTATCTGCGCAGTTCATCGACTCGCTGCCGTTTGCGCTCACGAATGCGCAGTCGCGGGCTTTGCGTGACGTCAACGCCGATCTGTCCTTGAGCCGCCCCATGGTCCGGCTGATACAGGGAGATGTAGGTTGTGGAAAGACCGTCGTAGCTGCCGCTGCGGCTGCGCGAGCGGCGGGAAGTGGCTTGCAAGTGGCGTTGATGGCACCGACCGAGCTCTTGGCGGAGCAGCACTTCCGCAACTTCCAGGAGTGGTTCCGGCCGCTGGGTCTGCCGATCGCCCTGGTGTCCGGATCGGTTACCACGCGCACGCGGCGCTCAGCGCTGGAAGCTATCGCTTCGGGAGAGGTTCGGATCGCCGTGGGGACTCATGCGCTGTTTCAGGAAGGAATGGACTTCAAGCATTTAGCATTGGTCATTGTAGACGAGCAGCATCGCTTCGGCGTTCAACAGCGGCTGCGCCTTCAGGAGAAGGGGCGAAAGAACGGACGATTTCCTCATCAGCTCATCATGACGGCTACGCCCATACCAAGAACGCTAGCGATGACGGCATACGCTGACCTGGATATCTCAGTCATCGATGAGCTGCCTCCTGGTCGGACGCCTGTCAAGACGGTCGTCATTCCCGAGCAAAAGCGAGACGCTGTTGTCGCGCGGATTGTCGAAGCCTGTCGTGAGGGCCGCCAGGCATACTGGGTGTGCCCCCTGATTGAAGAATCAGAAGAGCTTCGTTCGCAGGCGGCGGAGGAAACTGCTGCCGCTCTCGCCGAAGCACTGCCCGGGTTACGTGTAGGCCTGGTCCACGGACGGATGCCGTCCGCAAAAAAGGACGAGGCCATGCTCGCCTTCAAGGATGGAAGGATCCATCTGCTCGTGGCGACGACCGTCATTGAGGTCGGTGTGGACGTCCCTAACTCGACGCTGATGGTTATCGAAAACGCGGAGCGCATGGGACTTGCACAGCTTCACCAGCTCCGCGGACGTGTTGGCCGCGGAACCAGCGCGAGCACTTGCGTGCTTTTGTACAGAGGTCCTTTGTCTCAGCTTGCACGGGAGAGGCTAAAGGCCATTCGCGAGACAAACGACGGCTTTGAGATCGCTCGGCGGGATCTGGAACTGCGCGGGCCAGGTGAGCTGCTCGGCACCCGTCAGACGGGGCTTGCGCAGCTGCGCGTGGCCGATCTGATGCGGGACGCGGACCTGCTGCCGCGTGTACAGGAGACGGCAGAGGTGTTGCTGGCCTCTTACCCGGATAATATTGCGGCGCTCGCTGTCCGCTGGATCGGCACCGCCGAGCAGTACGGTCGCGTCGGATAGACGGTCACCTTCCTATTAAGGCAAAAGTGGATATCTGATGGTTGCGGTTTCACCCGATCTGTCCCTGAGCCCGCCGAAATCGCGGGAGGCGCCGTATTTCCACCGTCTTTCGCGCCGGATTGAGGAATATTGGGAACTTGCGCGTTTCAATCGGCCGGTGGGGACCTGGTTGCTCCTGTGGCCGGCACTGTGGGCACTGTGGATCGCGGGCGAAGGGCAACCGAATCCGAAGGTGCTGATCGTGTTTGTCCTCGGTGTAATCGTGATGCGGGCAGCCGGTTGCGTCATCAATGATTTCGCCGACCGCGATATCGACCCGCACGTGCGCCGCACGCGCGATCGCCCCATCGCTGCGCGGCGTGTTTCGCCCGCTGAGGCGCTGGTACTGTTTGTGGCGCTTCTGGCCATTGCGCTCTATCTCGTTACGTTCCTCGACTTGCTCACCATCAAACTCGCGTTCATTGGTGCAGCGCTGACGGTTTCGTATCCGTTCGTCAAACGATTCTTCCCAATGCCGCAGTTGTATCTCGGGATTTCATTTGGTGGCTGGAGCGTGCCGATGGCCTTCGCGGCTGTAACCGGCAAGTTGCCTCGGGTTGCATGGGTGCTGTACATCGCGGCAGTCATCTGGGCGGCGATCTACGACACCATCTACGCGATGATCGACCGCGAGGACGACCTGAGGATCGGCGTTAAATCGAGCGCAATCCTGTTCGCTGACATGGACAAGGCGCTGATCTTCGTAATGCAGGCCATGATGATTTTCGCCCTCGTGCTCGCAGGGCAGAGCATGCATTTCGGGGAGTGGTACTACGGGGGATTGACCGCTGCCGGTCTGCTGTTTCTGTATCAGCAGTGGCTGATCCGGGATCGGAATCCGGGGGGGTGTCTGCGGGCGTTTTTGAACAATCAGTACGTGGGCATGGTGATTTTTGTGGGGATACTGCTCCAGTACATTTACACGCGGTGACCTTCGCGCAGAACGC
>Ga0307511_10000542_pt1 | contig 40449 bp, 41 predicted proteins | sample 13_EM_MG_FD_200266 | JGI IMG/M metagenome (GOLD analysis project Ga0307511, IMG submission 200266) | Populus trichocarpa ectomycorrhiza microbial communities from riparian zone in the Pacific Northwest, United States - 13_EM | ecosystem: Host-associated > Plants > Roots > Unclassified | place... | reverse complement strand
GAGTCCTCGTTGCCCTCGCGGATCATGCCTTTGTGCGATCCGGCGGCGAAGCGCAGTGACAGACTCATGCGCACCTCGCCCGTCGGCTCCGGGTACATCCGCACGGTGCCCACCCTCCGGTCGGGAGCGCGCCGGGGTCCGCCAGACGGTCCGCCGGTGCGTGCTCGCTCCGCTCGCGCTCATTCATGACGTGGCACTACTTCCGCAGCTCGATGACGGTCTTGCCGATGCGGATCGGCGCGCCCAGCGGAATCGGTGTGGGGGTCGTCAGCCGGGACCGGTCCAGGTACGTGCCGTTGGTCGATCCGAGGTCCTCGACGATCCACTGACCGTCGCGGTCCGGGTAGATCCTGGCATGCCGGCTGGAGGCGTAGTCGTCGTCCAGCACGATCGTCGAATCGTGCGCCCGGCCCAGGGTGATGGTCTGGCCCTGGAGCGCGACGGTGGTGCCGGTGAGGATGCCCTCGCTGACGACCAGTTTGGTGGGGGCGTTACGGCCCCGCCGGCCGCCCCCGCTCGGCTGCTGCTGGCGCTGCTGCGGAGGCGCCGCCTGCCGGGCGGCCTGCTGCTGCGGCCGTCCCGCGTCCCGTCGCGAGCCGCGCTGTGTGACACGCGTTCCGAACAGGTCGCTGCGGATGACCTGCACGGCCACGATCACGAACAGCCACAGTACGGCCAGGAAACCCAGCCGCATGACCGTGAGGGTCAGCTCTGACATTGCCCCCGCTTCACCCTTCGGCTTGCCGGTAAATGATGGTGGTGCTGCCCACGACGATCCGCGAGCCGTCGCGGAGCGTAGCGCGGGTGGTGTGCTGCCCGTCCACCACGATGCCGTTGGTGGACCCGAGATCCTGGATCGTCGAGGGCGTTCCGGTCCGGATCTCACAGTGCCGGCGGGATACGCCGGGGTCGTCGATCCGCACGTCGGCTTCGGTGCTGCGGCCCATCACCAACGTCGCGCGGGAGATCTGATGGCGGGCGCCGTTGATCTCCACCCAGTACCGCATCCGCACGCCGGGCGCCGGGGCGGCGGGCGCGGGCTGGAGGTACGGCGCCGAGCCGCGGCCACCGGGCGGCGGTGCGGCCGGCATGGGCGGCGGGGCGCTCGCGGGGGCGGCGGCGGGCGGATAGCCGTAGCCGCCGGGCCGTCCCGCGGCCGGCGGTGCCGCCGGAGCGGGGGTGCCGGGTGCCTGCTGGTTGGTGGAGGAGGCGAGCGTACGACTGCGCACCCGGTACAGACCGGTGTCGAGGTCCTCCGCCTTCTCCAGGTGGACCTTGATGGGCCCCATGAAGGTGTAGCGCTGCTGCTTGGCGTAGTCGCGGACCATGCCGGCGAGTTCGTCGCCGAGCTGGCCGGAGTAGGGGCTGAGCCGCTCGAAGTCGGGCGTGCTCAGCTCCACGATGAAGTCATTGGGTACGACGGTCCGGTCGCGGTTCCAGATCGTCGCGTTGTTGTCGCACTCGCGCTGGAGCGCGCCGGCGATCTCGACGGGCTGGACCTCGGACTTGAACACCTTGGCGAAGGTGCCGTTGACCAGACCTTCGAGGCGTTGCTCGAACTTCTTCAGGACTCCCATGGGGCACCTCCTCCGTCGTTGCCGCACTGGTTGCCGTGCCGGCTGCCTTGGTACTGCTTACTGATCGTATCCACGCGCCGGTAAATCGGCTGGTTCCCCCTTGTCGGCCCGTCGAACTCCTTCTGCACTACTCCTGCCCAGGATCGTAGAGGGGGCCGCAGACAAGTGTCCCGCACCTGACTGTGGACCTTGTCCCCCTCCTGGGGAGATGGCCCCTACCGGTACGAGGTTGATACGTGAACCGGCCCACGTTGATACGTAGCGGGAGGTGCGAGGTGTTCGGAGGGGGTGCCGGTGGTCCCCGGGGCAGGTCACAGGGTGCGGATAAGGGATGTGAATCCACCCCGGGCACCGTGCTAATCTTCTGCATGTCGGAAGGCGCCAGCCCCCTGGGGGAACAGCCCGAAGACACACCCAATGCGCGGGTGGCGGAATAGGCAGACGCGCTGGATTCAGGTTCCAGTGCCCGAAAGGGCGTGGGGGTTCAACTCCCCCCTCGCGCACAGAGGGACACCGACGAAAGTGTCCTAGCAGCACCGACGAAACGGGCTCATCGTGATCACGATGAGCCCGTTTCGCTGTGTCTGGGCAGGCCAGGTGCGGTGTGATGGTGCTTACATGCATGACTGCCCGGCGGCTGGTGAGCCGCCGGGCAGTCGGCTTTTGGGGTTGTTGATCTCTCAGCGGGCTATCGAAGTGTGGGCAGACTCACTCGTCGGACTCGGTCTCCTCCGGCATGGTGTCGTAGCCCTTGGGGGTCCAGTTGCCCAGGGGCTTGGTCGTGCGGCGGCGGGTGGGTCGGCGGTGGGGCCGGTCGCCGTGGAGGGTGATGGAGTTGGCCCAGGCGGTGAGTTTGCGGCGGTTGGCGTGGGCCGGTTGGAAGGCGAGCAGAAGGGTCTGGGCGGCGATGCCGCGGATGCGGCGGGTGCCGGCGTCTTCGAGGCGTTCGTAGAGGGGGTCCTTGGCGTAGCCGTTGATGCCTTCGACGCTGTTGCGGAGCCGGAAGTACACGCGCTGCCAGGCTTCGGAGCCGTATTGGAGGGGCTGCCAGAGGCTGGCGCCGGATTCCGGCGGGACTGTGACGGTCTCCTGGCTGCAGCACGGGGGTGAGCCCGCGGGGCTGCAGGCGGGGTCGATGAGGTGGGGCCGGTCGCGGGTAGTGCCGTGGCCACGCGCTTCAGGTCGTCGGCGATGAAGCTGTTCAGAAAGTCCTGCTGATCGCTGTCCTCCGCTCGGTCCTCCCGCACCGCGATCGTTCGGATCCGCAGTCCAAAGGGGCGCAGCGCGTCTTCGACACCCCAGCGGGCCGCCAGGTCGCGGGTGAAACCGATGAGATCCTTGGCGTTGATGCGCCGGGAACCGACCGGCGCTCCGGCCTGCTTCCTGCTCTCCTCGCTGTCGACCTGCGCCGCCGTGCCGTTCACGTCGTCGGTGGCGGCTGGCAGCACAGTGTCGATCAACGGCTCGGCGCTGTCCGTCGTGCGGGGCGTCTCCGGTATGGGCGGTTCTCCGAGTTCGGCGGCCCGGGCCGGCCACGGTTGTACGGGACTCAGTGCTCGGCCGGTTGCCCAGCCGCACGCGGAGAACACCGGGGAGTCCAGCAGCAGTCGGCCGTCATCGGTGACCGTCAGCGCGAACAGGGCGGTATCGCCGTCCATCCGCCCGTCCACGTCCTACTCGTCACGGCCGAAGACCTCCAGCAGGGTGTCGCGGACGTCCGCGAGGGCGAAGCAGCCGCCGTAGACGATGTGCTGCCAGACATACCCGGGATCCAGCGGAAGACTCCGTACGGGATGACCGTCCTCCCAGGGCAAAGCGCGGTCGACCGCTACCTCGTAGACCCGCTCCCGCGACGACACATTCGGAACCTTCTGCGGACTGAACAGCTCCACTGCCCACCAGTACTCGACCACCGCAGCCTGGCGTTCGCGCTCGGCGCTCATCCCACCCCTGACGTCTGCCGGCCACGACCTGCCCAGGTTATAGGCCGGACTGCGCCTCGCGTCTGTCAGACCAGTTCCAGGCCAGAGCCCTCAGTACCAGGCAGAGGTTCTCGGATCCCCCTCACGTTCCGCTGCCTGGCCCAGATGCTCTTCCTATACTTGCGACATGGACCAGGAACTGGAGCGAGCCGCCCTCGTCGCACTCCTGCGACGCGGCGATCGCACCTGGCCCGAACTCACCGACCAGATTGAGGCCGTCGGAAGCGCACGCGACGTACTGGAGAACGCGCTCGATGCCTCTGGGCAGGGCGCCCTCTTCGACACAGAACCCGCCACAGACCTGGAGCCCGTAGCCGCCGAGATCGCTGCCTGGGAGCGGGAAGGCATGCGGCTGGTCACCATCCTGGACGATGACTATCCGCTGTATCTGAGGCTTGTCCACCAGCGGCCGCCTTTCCTGTTCCTGCGCGGTACCCCCGTCAGCGACGATCTCCGGGTCGCGGTCGTCGGCACTCGCAATCCGACTCCGGAGGGCATCGCCCACGCCCGGGCCATCGCGGGAGGGCTCGCCGAGCGTGGCGTCACGGTGGTCAGCGGCCTCGCCGCCGGCATCGACACGGCCGCGCACGGAACCGCTCTCGCCGTCGACGGCCGGACCGTCGCCGTCATCGGCACCGGCCTGCGGCGCTCCTACCCGGCGCAGAACGCACGGCTCCAGCAGGAGATCGCCGAGCGGGGGATGCTGATCTCCCAGTTCTGGCCGGACGCTCCGCCCTCGAAGGTCTCGTTCCCCATGCGTAACGCTGTGATGAGCGGCTACAGTCTCGCCACCGTGGTGGTCGAGGCGGCGTATCGCAGCGGGGCCCGTATGCAAGCACGCCTCGCCCTGGAGCACGGTCGACGGGTCTTCCTCATGCGCTCTCTGATGACCCACGAATGGGCGCGGGAGTACGCGACCAGGCCCAACACCACCGTCATCGACGGCCCTGACGACGTTTTTGCCGAACTCGACTCTCTCGTCCCCGTCACGGGCGAGCTCACCTGGGCCTGACCGGCGGATCCGGGTGGCAACCGTCGTCGGGCTGTCCGCCCGCTACGCCAACTTCCTCGTCCATCCCCTGCTGCCCGGCCCGGGGGTCTGCCAGGTCTGCCGCGGCATCGCGAACGACGGCTATCCCACCTGCTGGCAGTGTCAGCAGGCCAGCGACATCCTCGAGGAGGGTGTCGCCGATGTCATCGTCCCACTGAGCCTGGCCCTGAAAGGAGAGCAGTACGCCAACGAGCTGTGGCGCTACAAGAACGCTGTCGGCCCCCAGCAGCAGTACTTCCGCATGGGGCTGGCGGCTGTCCTGTGGCGCTTTCTCGCCCTGCATGAAAACTGCATCGCGAACCACTGCGCGGTAGCCGGCTTCGACACCGTCACCACCGTGCCGAGCACCAGTGGCCGCAACGACCACCCCCTCCGCGACATGGTCGCTGACATCGTCGGCGTCACCCGCGACCGCTATCGCGACCTGCTCACGCCAACCCCTGATGCGTCAGCGCTCGGCCGCACTGCCTCCGCAGAGCGCTATACGTCGTCGGCGCTCTGGGGCGAAAACGTGCTGCTCATCGATGACACCTGGACCACCGGCAACCACGTCCAGTCCGCGTCCACAGCTCTGAAGGCCGCCGGAGCGGGAAGCGTGGCCACCGTTGTCCTCGGACGCCACCTCAACATCAACTACGGCGATACGGCCACGTACGTCGAGCAGGCGCGGCTGCGCCGCTTCGCCTGGGAGCTGTGTGCGATCCGGCCGTGGAGCCACGCCTGAGTCGCGTGCAAGAGGCTCTGCCTGAGGTGACTGACATGCAGCTCGATGGGTTGGACCGAAGAAACGAATCCCCTGGTCAGCGCACTACCTCTTGATCACTCAAGTCGGTGAACCATCCCATCGGCCAGAAACATGATCGCGGCGACGGAGTTCTTTTCGGTCGGAAGAGATTCTCCGCCGGAAGGGGATTGTTCATGGTCGCGCTGTATCGATCCAGGTTTTTCACGGCTCTTGCCGCCGCGTGCGCTCTCGTGCTGACGAGTTCCTCGATGGCTCAGGCCGGTGCTGTCGGAACGACTCCTGTCCGGACCTTCGAGTACAGCGTCGGCGGCATGACAGTGAAGGTTCCGACCGGCTGCCTGTTCACACACATCCTCCGAGGCGGCGGGAAGAAGATCACCTATCAGAACGCGGGCGTTGACTGCGCCTTTGTCGGCGCGCTGAGCAGCGGGTTCTGTAACTGGCGGATCGACTTCACGTACGCCAACACCGACAACAAGACCTATCGGACATCCCGAGGGCGGACGCACGACGAGTGCAAGATCGATCCGATGAGGAACAACTCTCCCCAGACGTTGCCTCGTTATGGGAAGGCGTGTGCGCATCTCTACGTCAATGGGGTGCGGCGTGTGAGTCAGTGCCACCACATCACGAAGTGAGCCGTTCATGATCGATCAGCAGCAAGGGCGGGAACAATCAGGGGAGGCGCGACAGCGATCGGTTGGGGTCGCGGCGTTCGTGGCGGGCCTTGTGGTCACCCTCGCCTTCTTCGCCTTCTTTCCCGGGCTTCCGCACGTCATCGACTGGGGGGCGATCGTCGTCGCCGTCCTGGTAGGAGCGCTCACCCGATGGATCTGCCAGTCCTGGATGGGAAAGAGGAGCAAAGAGAGCAAGTGAGTTTGGGCACAGTGACGCGGGCCGCCAAAAGGCTCTCTGAGGCCACCGAGCGCGGACATCTTGCGGGTGCTGGCCGTTTGGGGTCTTGACGCCCCTGGCCAGCGCCGTGGGAAATCTGCTGCGACAGCGCGGGAAACGATCTACGCGCTGGACTCATGGTGCCTGATCAGCAAGTTCCGTCGGTGCCCCACACACAGAAGCCCCTCAGGTCTCGGACCTGAGGGGCTTCTGTGTGTCCGGTGTCGGCTCTGGTGTCCCGTCCTGGGTGAGGACAATCACACGTTGTTCTCGTCCGGGACGGGGCCGGGCGCGAGGGTCACGCGGCGAGGCGTTCCGCCAGCTCCTTGGCCTTGGTGGCCGCGTCGTCGAGGGCGCGCTCGCGGGACGCCTCGTAGAGGGGGACCAGGTCGGACATCGCCGGGTTCTGCGGGGCCATGGTGAGCTCCGGGACGATGAACTCCAGTTCCGTGCCGAGGGCGTCGACGAAGACCGCGCGCAGATAGGTCTGCACGTACTCGAAGCCCTCGCGCGGGGTGCCGGGGCCGTAGGCGCCGCCGCGGCTGGCGATCACGGTGACCGGGGTGCCCTTGATCTTCGAGTCCTCGGTGCCGGCGGTGCGGCCCATGAGGATCACGTTGTCCAGCCAGGCCTTCAGGGTCGAGGGGATGGCGAAGTTGTACATCGGGGCGCCGATCAGCACCGCGTCCGCCTGCTCCAGCTCCTCTATGAGCCGCACGCGCTCGGCGAAGGCCGCCGCCTGCTCGGGCGTGTGCGTGGCCGGGTCGGCGAAGCCGGCGGTGTGGGCGTCGGCGGTGATGTGCGGAACGGGGTTCGCGGCGAGGTCGCGGTGGATCACCGTGCCCTCCGGGTGCTGTTCCTCCCAGGACGTGCGGAAGGCGTCGGCGACGGCGCGGGAGGCGGAAGCGCCGGCGGGGAACACGGAGGAGTCGATGTGCAGAAGCGTGGCCATGAGGGGTCTCCAGGGGGGCTGGACCTGCCGGGCATAGGTTTGCTCAGCAGCTGAAGTTTTGTACTCGACTATGAATAACACAGGTACTTACTTTTTTTCATCCCGATTCCGGAGGGCAGTACCCTGAGGCCATGACGGTCGAGCAGGAACACGGCACGGACCTGTGCAAGCAGGTCGACAAGGGCATCACCCGTGTCTTCCAGCTGTTCGGAAAGCGCTGGACCGGGCCGATCGTGGCCGTCCTGATGGCACAGCCCATGCACTTCTCCGACCTGCGCCGGGCCATCCCGGGCATCAGCGAGCGCATGCTCTCCGACCGGCTCACCGAACTCGGCGCCGCCGGCCTGCTCCTCCGAGAGGTCGACGAGGGCCCGCCGCTGCGCGTCTCGTACCGGCTGACAGCGGCCGGAAAGGCCCTGGACCCGGCGCTCCGGGAACTCGGCGAGTGGGCCAAGGTGCATCTGCCCGAGGGGTGGGAGTCGGGCAACTGCTGAGGCCGCGTGGGTTTTCCACAGGTCCCGAGTTGTCCACAGGGTCTGACGTGTTTTCGCCACCGGCTGTACGGTCGTCGCGAGTTGATGTTCGTGCGTGCGCAAGTGCGGGGGAGGCGGTCGGTATGACCGAGGCCGGAATCGGTGTGGGGCGCAGGCTGCCCGGGGTGCGGGGCTTCGCCACGTGGCCGGTGGAGGGGTCGCCCAAGGAAGAGGGCAGGGCGCTGCGGGAGAGCGTCCCGCGCAGTGCGCACGCCGCGCTCGACCTGGACGGCTCCCGCCCCGACGCGGTGACCGCCGTCGAGGAGTCCGGCCGCGGGCGTATCCCCGGGCTCACCCCGATACGGGTGGGCCGGATGGCGGCCACCCCCTTCGCGTTCCTGCGCGGTTCGGCCGGCCTGATGGCCCACGACCTCGCCCGCACCCCCATGACCCGTATCGGCGCCCAGATCTGCGGCGACGCCCACGCGGCCAACTTCGGCCTGTACGGCGACGCCCGCGGCGGCCTGGTCATCGACCTGAACGACTTCGACGAGACCGTGCACGGCCCCTGGGAGTGGGACCTCAAGCGGCTCGCCGCCTCGCTGGTGCTCGCGGGCCGGGAGGCCGGCGCCGACGAGGACACCTGCCGTACGGCGGCGCACGGCGCGGTGGGCTCCTACCGCCGCACCATGCGGCTGCTGGCGAAGCTCCCGGTGCTGGACGCGTGGAACGCCATCGCGGACGAGGAGTTGGTCTCCCACGCCGACGCCCGCGACCTGCTCGGCACCCTGGAGCGGGTCTCCGAGAAGGCGCGGGGCAACACCAGCGGGCGGTTCGCGGCCAAGTCGACCGAGGCCGCCGAGGACGGCGGGCGCCGCTTCGTCGACGCCTCACCGGTGCTGCGCCGGATCCCGGACGAGGAGGCCGCGGCGGTCGCGGCGTCCCTGGAGTCGTATCTCGACACGCTCTCCGAGGACCGCCTCCCGCTGCTCGCCCGGCACACGGTGCACGATGTCGCCTTCCGCGTCGTCGGCACGGGCAGCGTCGGCACCCGGTCGTACGTCGTGCTGCTGCTGGACCACCGCGGCGAACCGCTCGTCCTCCAGGTCAAGGAGGCCCGCCCCTCGGCGCTGGTGCCGCATCTGTTGACCGCCGGGTTCGACGCCCCGGCCGTCCCGCACGAGGGCCGGCGCGTGGTGCTCGGGCAGAAGCGGATGCAGGTCGTCAGCGACATCCTGCTGGGCTGGACGACGGTCGACGGACTGCCCTTCCAGGTACGGCAGTTCCGCAACCGCAAGGGCAGCGTCGACCCCGCCGCCCTCGCCGCCGACCAGATCGACGACTACGGCCGGATGACCGGCGCCCTCCTGGCTCGCGCCCACGCCCACAGCGCCGACCCGCGCCTGGTCGCCGGGTACTGCGGCAAGAACGACGAACTCGACGAGGCGATAGCGACGTTCGCCGTCACCTACGCCGACCGCACCGAGGCGGACCACGCGGAGCTGGTGGGCGCGGTGCGGTCGGGGCGGATCGCGGCGGAGCTGGGTGTGTGAGGTCCTGGGGAAACCGCCCGGGCACGCTGTTCGTCACCTGCCAGGACCTGTCGGCCGAGCGGTCGGTGCCCGACTGTCCGGAGGCGAGGGGCGGCCGTGGCCTACGCTGGTCGGGTGACGACCCCGGAAGCTGAGCAGTCCCAGTCCGCGCCCGTTGGAGAACCGGTGCCGGAGCAGGCGGGTGCCGAGGTGCCGTCTGCCGCCGGAGCCGCGGCGGGTGAGGGTTCCGTGCGCGAGGACAGCGGGGGCGGCGCCGGTACCAGCCCGGCGGACGGTGCGGCGCCCCGGCCCGAGGAGCGGCTGGAGCGGGCCGTACGGGCCGCCGAGCAGGCGTTGATCGAGTACGAGATCGCGGTGGACACCTTCCGCATCGAGGTCGAGAACTTCTCCCGGCTGCACCACCAGAAACTCGGCCCGATGTACTCCAGGCTCGACGAGCTGGACGCGCGGATCGCCGAGGCCAAGGCCGCGCGCACCGGTGACCCCGAGGACATCCGCCTGGCGGACGAGGCCCGGGCGCGGGTGATGCCGATGCCCGCGGTGGAGGAGCTGTTCCACGGCTGGATGGACGGCGACGGCCTGTTCCCGGAGGCCGCGGCGATGCTCACGGAGCAGCCGGTACGGCCCCCGCAGCGGGTGCGCCCCAGCGAGGAGGCCCGCAAGCTCTACCGCGAGCTGGCCCGCAAGGCCCACCCCGACCTGGCGCAGGACGACGACGAGCGCAAGCGGCGCGAGGAGTTCATCACCCGGGTCAACGCCGCCTACAGCCGGGGCGACGCCCCGCTGCTGCGCGAGCTGGCCGAGGAGTGGGCCGCGGGACCGGCCCCGGCGGAGCGCGGCCCGAGCCCCAGCGAGGAGCTCTACGCCCGCCTCGAATGGCTCGCCCAGCGCAAGGAACTGCTCACCCTCGTCGCCCGGGAACTGGAGGAGGGCGCCATCGGCTCCATGCTCCGGATCGCCCCGGACGACCCCGACCGCCTCCTGGACGAGATCGCGGACCAGTTGCTCGCCCAGGTCGCCGAGCGGGAGGCCGAGTTGGCGGCCCTGCTCGGGGAGCCGGACACGTCGGCCGGAGCGTCGGGTAGCGTCGAGTCATGAGTTTCGGAGCTGGTGTGCCCACGGTCGAGGTCGGCGACCTCAAGGACGGCGACTTCCTGCTGGACGTCCGCGAGGACGACGAGTGGCAGGCGGGTCACGCCACGGGGGCGCTGCACATCCCCCTCAGTGAATTCGTGGCCCGGTACGGCGAGTTGACCGAGGCGGCGCCGCAGGACGGCAGGGTCCATGTGATCTGCCGCTCCGGCGGGCGCTCCGCCCAGGTCACCACGTATCTGACCCAGCAGGGCATCGACGCCGTGAACGTCGACGGCGGCATGCAGGTGTGGGCAGCCGCGGGCCACCCCGTCGTCACGGACGAGGGCGAACCGGGCTTCGTGCTGTAGCTGTAGCTGCACCTGTGGTCGGCGGGAGCTAGCCCAGCGGATGGGCCGCCAGCAGGTCCCCCAGCGCCTCCTCGTGTGCCGCTGCCGGGCCGAGCGACAGCTCCAGGTGCTTGGCCCAGGCGTGGTACCGGTGCAGCGGATAGTCGGTGTCGGCGCCGAACCCCCCGTGCAGATGCTGCGCGGTCTGCACGACCCGTCGTACCCCCTCCGCCGCCCAGATCTTGGCCACGGCCAGGTCCGCGGCGGCGGGCAGCGCGCCCGGTGCGCCCGAGGCGATCCGCCACGCGGCCTGCCACAGCGTGGCCTCCATCGCGCGCAGGTCGATGTAGCGGTCGGCGGCCTGCACGGCGACGGCCTGGAAGGTCGCGACCGGGAAACCGAACTGCTCACGCTTGCCCGTGTATTCGGCGGTCATGCGCAGGACGGCGGTGCCGAGCCCGAGGGCCAGCGCGCAGGTGCCGGCGGTCAGCAGGTCGCGCAGCCACTCCCAGGCGCCGTCGGCGTCGATGACGTCGACCACCGCGATCGGCACGGATTCCAGGTGCAGTTCGGCGAGCCGCTCGCCGGTGGTGGAGAGCTGCTCGGCGAGTACGACGCCGTCGCGGTCCGGGGCGACCAGCGCGAGGACGCTCCGGTCGGCGTCCGTGTGCGCCGGTACGACGACCAGGTCCGCGTTGAAGGCCCACGGCACCGCCGTCTGCACCCCGTCCAGCAGCCACCGGTCGCCGTCCCGCCGTGCCGTCACCGCGAGCTCGGCCGGGTCGTGGCCGGTGCGCCCGTGCGCGGCGACGGTCAGCACGAGCTCACCGCGGGCCGCCCGGGCGAGCAGGCCGGACCTCAGCTCCTTGCTGCCGAAGGCCTGTACGGCCGCCGCGGCGGCGCTGCTCTCCAGGAGCGGCACCCTGGCCAGCACCTTCGCGGACTCCCGCAGCAGCAGACAGAGGGCGATGGCGTCCAGGCCCGCTCCGCCGTACTCCTCGTCGAGCAGGAGGCTCAGCAGGTCGGCCTCGGCGAGCCTGGCCCACAGCGCCCGGTCGAAGTCCTCGGCGACGGCGCCCGTGGTGTCCGCCGGACTGGGCACGGAGTCCGGCACGACGTCGGCGAACACCCCCGCCGCCGCCTCGGCCGCCGCCTGCTGCTCCTCGCTGAAGGTGAAGTCCACGGTTCCCGTCCTTCCGCAAGACCTGATCTGACGGAGCGTCAAGATAGAACACGTTCTAGAAGAAAGGAACGGCTCGGTCGGTCGTCCCACGGACAACATGACAACGTGCATGGCCTGTGGGGATCGGGACTGTGCCCGGAGCGCGGGTCTGAGTACCGTTCCGTGCGACGGACCGGAATCGGGAACGGGGCGGAATGGACACGAACGACGGAGGCTCGAGCGCCCCCGAGGAGCCGCACGTGCCCGTGCAGCAGCCCCCACACCCGCCTCTTCCTCTTCCTCCGCCTCCGCCCCCGCCCGCACCGGATCCGCCCGTCGGAGTCGCCGCGCTGTCCCTGCGCTACCAGGTGGGCGCCGCGCTGGCGGTCGCGGTCGTCGCGGTCGCCGCCCTGGTCCACCTCGGGATGGTGTTCCTGCACGTCGCGCCGTCGAACACGGTGACGAAGCAGCACGGCAAGGCGATCGACGAATGGATCTACCCGGAGTTCGAGCAGAACTGGAAGCTGTTCGCGCCGAACCCCTTGCAGCAGAACATCGAGGTCCAGGTGCGCGCCGACATCCGCACGGCGGCGGGTGAGACCCGTACGACCGGCTGGTACGACCTGTCGGCCGAGGACGGCGCGGCCATCGACGGCAATCTGCTGCCGAGCCACACCGAGCAGAACGAGCTGCGCCGGGCCTGGGACTTCCTGACCGCCACCCGCGACGGCAACAACCGCGCGGTGGGTGTGCGCGGCACGCTCGCGGAGACGTATCTGCGCCGCATCGTGGTGCTGCGTCTGGGCCGGGACGACGCGGCCGGACCGGGCGGCACCGTCCAGCGCGTCCAGGTCCGCTCCGTCACCACCAATGTGCCCCCGCCCGAGTGGAGTGACGAGCAGGTGTCGACCACGCCCCAGTACCGCACGCTGTCCTGGTGGCCGGTTCCGGCGGACGAGGGCGCGGGAGGTGTCCGGTGAGCGGTTTCGCCCCGTCGGTCTCCCGCGGCATCGCCCGCGTCACCGAGTCGGCCCTCGGTCCCTACCAGAGCGCCGTGATCCGCATCGGCTTCGCCGCGACCTGGCTGCTGTTCCTGCTGCGCGAACTGCCCCACCGCCAGGAGCTCTACGGCCCCGACGGACCCTGGAGCTGGGATCTGGCCCGGCAACTGATCGCGGACAACGGCGCGTTCACGGCCCTGATGTGGTCCGACGGGCAGTTCTGGTTCGAGACGGTGTACGCGCTGGCCGTACTGGCGAGCGTCCTGCTGCTGCTGGGCTGGCGCACCCGGACGACGTCCGTGCTCTTCATGGTCGGGGTGCTCTCGCTGCAGAACCGCAGCGTCTTCATGGGCGACGGCGGCGACAACGTCCTGCATCTGATGTCCCTCTACCTGGTGTTCACCCGCTGCGGCCAGGTCTGGTCCCTCGACGCGCGCCGGGCCGCACGCGCGCGTGGGGGGCGGATTTCCGACCGGGTGGGGCCCGTCCTGTGGGCCGTGCTCGGTGCGGTGCTCGTGGCGGTGACGGTGGCGGGCCGTTTCGACAGCGACTGGTTCGTGCCCGCGCTCCTGTGGGGGGTCTGGCTGGCGCAGGTCCTGTGGTGGGCGGTCGGGCGGTACGCGAAGTCGTACGAGCCCCGGGTGCTGCTCGACGTCGTGGCGAACGTGATCCACAACGGCGCCCTGTTCGTCATCGCGTCCGAGGCCTGTCTGATCTACGCCACGGCCGGCTGGTACAAGATCCAGGGTTCCCGCTGGCAGGACGGCACCGCCGTCTACTACCCGCTCCACCTCGACTACTTCTCCCCCTGGCCCGGCCTCGCCGACCTGCTGGCCGGCAGCGGCACGATGGTCATGCTGGTGACCTACGGGACGGTGATCGTGCAGGTCGCCTTCCCGTTCACGCTCTTCAACCGGCGGGTCAAGAACGTCCTGCTGGCCCTGATGATGACCGAACACGCGGCGATCGCCGTGCTCCTGGGGCTGCCGTTCTTCTCCCTGGCGATGATCGCGACGGACGCGGTCTTCCTGCCGACGTCGTTCCTGCGCCGGCTCGGCGGCTGGGCGGCACGCGCGCGTGGACGGTGGCTCACGCGGGGCGGCCGTACGGTGCCGGACGGGGATCAGGGGGAGCCTCGCGCCCCGGAGAACCCCGAGCACAGCCACGTAGGCTTCACCGCATGACCGACCCCGTAGCGGCCGACTGGTACCGGCTCGCCGACACCGCCGTGCTGCTCGACGGCTTCCACGCCCTCAAGCACGCGCTGCGCTTCGGCGCCGAGGTCCCGGTGGCGGTCACCACGGACCGACGGACCGCGCTCGCCCTCGCCGCCGACCTGGCCCCCGACGTACGGGACACCCTGGACGCCCTGCTGACAGAGGTCCCGGAGGCCACGTACCGCACCTTCGTACCGCGTCCCCACCCGACAGCCGTGGTCGCCCTGGCCGTACGCCCCGCGCGCGAGGCCAACCTCCAGCAGCTCGGGCACACGCCCCGCCGTACCCCCGTGGTGGTCCTCGACAACCCGCGCAACCTCGGTAACGCGGGCGCCGTGATCCGCCTCGCCGCCGGTTTCGGCGCGACCGGGGTGGTCACCACCGGGACGCTCGACCCCTGGCATCCCACGGTCGTACGCGCCGGGGCGGGCCTGCACTACGCGACAGCCGTGGAGCGCCTGACCGTGGAAGAGCTCCCTCCTGGTCCGGTATTCGCCCTGGACCCGGAGGGCGACGACATCCGGGGACTCAAACTCCCGGACGACGCCGTCCTCGCCTTCGGCTCCGAACGCACCGGCCTGTCACCCGAACTACGCGCCCGAACCGACCACTTGGTGTCCTTGCCGATGCGCCCCCAGGTCTCCAGCTACAACCTGGCGACGAGTGTGGCCATGACTCTTTACCACTGGAGCACTGCAGCGCCCCGATAGGGGCGCGGGGAACTGCGCGACAAGCCACAACGGACCTTTAGCCGCGCAGAAACCGTACCCCCCGAGCTCTTAGGCGTCCCGACGTACTTCGACGACCCGGAACCGGTTAGCGACAAACGCCCCATCACACAGCGCCGCATTTGCCGCCGGGTTACCCCCAGACCCGTGGAAGTCGGAGAACGCAGCCGTCTGATTGACGAACACCCCACCCGTCAGATTCAGCGACAACTGCGCCGCCTCCTCCAGACAGACCTCCTCAACAGCCCGCTCAACCTCCTCGTCCGTGGTGTACGCCCCGACCGTCATCGCCCCCTTCTCCCGCACCGTCCGCCGCAGCAGCTCCACCGCGTCGGACGCCGAGTCGACCGCGACGGCGAAGGAGACCGGCCCGAAGCACTCGGTCATGTAGGCGGCCTCGTCGTCGGGCTTGGCACCGTCCAGCTTCACGATCACCGGTGTCCGCACGACCGCGCCCGGGAACTCCGGGTTGACGATCTCCCGTGAGGCGAGGGCGACTTCACCCAGCCCGGAAGCCGCCTCCAGGCGGGCCTTCACGTCCGGGTTGACGAGCGCGCCGAGCAGACCGTTCGCGCGGGCGTCGTCGCCCAGGAGGCCGTCCACGGAGCGTGCGAGATCGGCGACGACCTCGTCGTAGGACTTGGGGCCCTGGTCGGTGGTGATGCCGTCGCGGGGGATCAGCAGGTTCTGCGGGGTGGTGCACATCTGGCCGCTGTACAGGGACAGCGAGAAGGCGAGGTTGGACAGCATGCCCTTGTAGTCGTCGGTCGACTCGACGACGACCGTGTTGACGCCGGCCTTCTCCGTGTAGACCTGCGCCTGGCGGGCGTTGGCCTCCAGCCAGTCGCCGAAGCCGGTCGAGCCCGTGTAGTCGATGATCCGGATCTCGGGGCGCGTGGCGAGCGTCTTGGCGATGCCCTCGCCGGGGCGCTCGGCGGCGAGGGCCACCAGGTTCGGGTCGAAGCCGGCCTCGGTGAGCACCTCGCGGGCGATCCGCACGGTGAGCGCGAGCGGCAGTACCGCGCGCGGGTGGGGCTTCACCAGGACCGCGTTGCCGGTGGCGAGGGAGGCGAACAGGCCCGGATAGCCGTTCCACGTCGGGAAGGTGTTGCAGCCGATGACCAGGGCGGTCCCGCGCGGGACCGGCGTGAACTCCTTGTTCATGACGAGCGGGTCGCGCTTGCCCTGGGGCTTGGTCCACTCCGCGACGGCGGGCGTGCGGACCTGCTCGGCGTACGCGTACGCCACCGCCTCCAGGCCGCGGTCCTGGGCGTGCGGGCCGCCCGCCTGGAACGCCATCATGAAGGCCTGGCCGCTGGTGTGCATGACCGCGTGGGCGAACTCGTGCGTCCGGTCGCTGATCCGCTTGAGGATCTCGATGGAGACCACGGCCCGCGTCTCCGCACCCGCGTCCCGCCAGGCCCGCTGTCCGGCACGCATGGCGGGCAGCAGGACGTCGAGGTCGGCGTGCGGGTACGTCACGCCCAACTCGACGCCGTACGGCGACGTTTCGCCGCCCACCCAGTCGTCAGTGCCGGGCTGGCCGAGGTCGAGGCGGGTGCCCAGGAGGGCGTCGAAGGCGGCCTTGCCCGCCGCCGCGTCCAGGCTGCCGTGCTCGCCGTAGGCCTTGGGGTGTTCGGGGTGGGGGGACCAGTACGCGCGCGTGCGGATCGCTTCGAGCGCCTGGTCGAGTGTCGGCCGGTGCCGGGCGATCAGCTCGTGCGCGGTCGGTTCGGCGGCCATGCGGGACCAACTCCTCTTCTCAAGAACTCGTCTGCGAGCTCATGACCTGGGCAGGAACAGGGGAAGGATCAGGGGCGGAAACAGGCGGTCAGAGTTAGAGTAACCGAACGATCGGTCGGGACAAGGGGGTCCGCCGCATCTGTGGAAAACCCCGTGCGGGAGGATCGCGGACATGACAGCACTGGACCTCAGCAGCCCCGTGGCCGTCGTCGGCACCGGCACCATGGGCCAGGGCATCGCCCAGGTCGCGCTGACCGCGGGTCACGTCGTACGGCTGTACGACACCGTTCCGGGGCGGGCCCGGGACGCGACCGAAGCGATCCGCGCCCGGCTCGACCGCCTCGTCGAGAAGGACCGGTTCACCGCCGCCGACCGGGACGCCGCACACGCCCGTCTGCTGCCCGCCGAGACCCTCGGCGAGCTCGCGGACTGCACCCTGGTCGTCGAGGCCGTGCTGGAGCGGCTGGACGTCAAACAGCAGCTGATGCGCGACCTGGAGGACATCGTCGGCGAGGACTGTCTGCTCGCCACCAACACCTCGTCCCTGTCGGTGACGGCCATCGGCGCCGCCCTGCGCAACCCCGGCCGCTTCGTGGGCCTGCACTTCTTCAACCCGGCCCCGCTGCTGCCGCTCGTCGAGGTCGTCTCCGGGTTCGCCACCGACGTCACGTCGGCCACGCGCGCGTACGAGATGTCCCGCGCCTGGGGCAAGACCCCCGTCGCCTGCGCCGACACCCCCGGGTTCATCGTCAACCGCATCGCCCGGCCCTACTACGCCGAGGCCTTCGCCGCCTACGAGGCACAGGCCGCCGACCCGGCCACCATCGACGCGATCCTGCGCGAGTCCGGCGGCTTCAAAATGGGCGCCTTCGAACTGACCGATCTCATCGGCCAGGACGTCAACGAGTCCGTCACGCACTCCGTGTGGCAGTCCTTCTTCCAGGACGTCCGCTTCACGCCCTCGCTCGCCCAGCGCCGCCTGGTCGAGTCCGGCCGCCTCGGCCGCAAGACCGGACAGGGCTGGTACGACCACGGGGACGAGGCCGAGCAGCCAGAGCCGCACACCGCGGAACCGGCCCAGGCGCCCGCCTACGTCGTCGTCGAGGGCGACATGGGCCCCGCCGCCGACCTGGTCGCGCTGATCCGCGAGGCGGGCATCGTCGTCCGCGAGGAGGAAGAGGACCACGGCACCCGGATGGTGCTGCCCGGGGGCGGACAGCTGGCGCTCGCCGACGGACAGACCTCCGTCGAGTTCCGTGACGTCGTCTACTTCGACCTCGCCCTCGACTACCGCAGGGCCCGCCGCATCGCCCTGTCCGCCTCCCAGGACACCGCCTCGGGGACCCTCTCCGAGGCGATCGGCCTCTTCCAGGCGCTCGGCAAGGACGTCAGCGTCATCGGGGACGCCCCCGGGATGATCGTCGCCCGCACGGTCGCCCGGATCGTCGATCTGGCGCACGACGCCGTCGCCAAGGGCGTCGCCACCGAGGAGGACATCGACACCGCGATGCGCCTTGGTGTCAACTACCCCCTGGGCCCGTTCGAATGGAGCCGCAGGCTCGGCCGCAGCTGGGCCTACGACCTCCTGGACGACCTGCACCTGCGTGATCCGTCGGGACGGTACGCGCCGTCCCTGGCGCTCTACCGCCACGCGTACGCCACCGAGAAGCGGGAGGGCACCCCATGACCACCGCCAAGCGCGACACGTACACCCCCGAGAGCCTGCTCTCCGTCGCCGTCCAGGTCTTCATCGAGCGCGGCTACGACGGCACCTCCATGGAGCACCTCGCCAAGGCGGCCGGCATCTCCAAGTCGTCGATCTACCACCATGTGACCGGCAAGGAGGAGCTGCTGCGCCGCGCGGTCAGCCGCGCCCTGGACGGCCTCTTCGGGATCCTCGACGAGGAGCACGCGCGCGTGGGGCGTGCCGTCGAGCGGCTGGAGTACGTCGTGCGGCGGATGGTCGAGGTGCTGACCTCCGAGCTGCCGTACGTGACGCTCCTGCTGCGGGTGCGCGGCAACACCGACACCGAGCGGTGGGCGCTGGAGCGGCGCCGTGACTTCGACCACCGGGTGGCCGAGCTGCTGAAGGCCGCGGCGGCCGACGGCGATCTCCGCGGCGACGTGGAGGTACGGCTCGCGACCCGGCTCGTCTTCGGGATGATCAACTCCATCGTGGAGTGGTACCGGCCCGACGGACGGGGCATGGGCGAGCGCGAAGTGGCCGACGCGGTGGCCCAGTTGGTGTTCGCCGGGCTGCGCGCCCCGCACTGAGCCGAAGCCGGCCACCGGGCCCGCGCCGGCCCTCGGGCCGGGTCAGCCCTGCGGCTCCAGGTCCTCCTCCTCGAACACCAGCAGGGTGCGCGAACTCAGCACCTCGGGGATGGCCTGGAGCCGGGTGAGCACCAGCTCGCGCAGCGCCCGGTTGTCCGGTGTGTGCACCAGCAGCAGGACGTCGAAGTCGCCGCCCACCAGCGCGATGTGCGAGGCGCCCGGCAGCAGCCTCAGCTGCTCGCGGACCGTGCGCCAGGAGTTCTGCACGATCTTCAGGGTGATGTACGCCGACGTGCCCTGACCCGCGCGTTCGTGGTCGACCCGGGCCCCGAAGCCGCGGATCACACCGTCCTCGATGAGCCGGTTGATCCGCGCGTAGGCGTTGGCGCGCGAGACGTGCACCCGCTCGGCGACGGACCTTATCGAGGCGCGGCCGTCCGCCTGGAGCATCTGGAGGATGTCCTGATCGATGGCGTCGAGCGGACGCGGGGGCGGCAGCTCACGTCCCGCCTCCGGGCCGTCGGCCATTTGTTCAGGTGCCATGTCCCCCCGCCTCCCTACCATGGACGTACTGCGTTCATTCCAGGTTGTGGAGAACCGTTTGTCCACAGCCTGAAGCCGCCTGTAGCCAAAATGTGCCGACGACCGAACAATCGGTAGGGAGGCGCCGCACGTCCGAGGCGTCTCTCCGAGCCACTCCCACGAGGAGGTGCCGTCATGACGGTCATGGAGCAGCGGGGCGCGTACCGGCCCACACCGCCGCCCGCCTGGCAGCCGCGCACGGACCCCGCGCCGTTGCTGCCCGACGCCGCGCCCTACCGCGTCCTCGGCACCGAGGCCGCCGCACAGGCCGACCCCGGGCTGCTGCGCCGCCTGTACGCCCAGCTGGTGTCCGGCCGCCGGTACAACGCGCAGGCCACCGCCCTCACCAAGCAGGGCCGGCTCGCCGTGTACCCCTCCACCACCGGCCAGGAGGCCTGCGAGGTCGCCGCCGCGCTGGTCCTCCAGGAGCAGGACTGGCTCTTCCCCAGCTACCGCGACACCCTCGCCGCCGTGGCCCGCGGCCTCGACCCCGTGCAGGCCCTCACCCTGCTGCGCGGCGACTGGCACACGGGATACGACCCGCGCGAGCACCGCATCGCCCCCCTCTCCACCCCGCTCGCCACCCAGCTGCCGCACGCCGTGGGCCTCGCCCACGCGGCCCGCCTCAAGGGCGACGACGTGGTCGCCCTCGCCATGGTCGGCGACGGCGGCACCAGCGAGGGCGACTTCCACGAGGCCCTGAACTTCGCCGCCGTCTGGCAGGCCCCGGTCGTCTTCCTGGTCCAGAACAACGGCTTCGCGATCTCCGTTCCCCTCGCCAAGCAGACCGCGGCCCCGTCGCTGGCCCACAAGGCCGTCGGCTACGGCATGCCCGGCCGCCTGGTCGACGGCAACGACGCGGTCGCCGTGCACGAGGTCCTGAGCGAAGCCGTACGGCACGCGCGCGAGGGCGGCGGTCCCACGCTCGTCGAGGCGATCACGTACCGCATCGAGGCCCACACCAACGCCGACGACGCGACCCGCTACCGGGGCGAGACCGAGGTCGAGGCCTGGCGCGCGCACGACCCGATCGCCCTCCTGGAGCACGAGCTGACCGAGCGCGGCCTCATCGACGAGGCCGGCATCCGGGCCGCCCGCGACGCCGCCGAGACCATGGCGGCCGAGCTGCGCGCCCACATGAACCAGGACCCGGTGCTCGACCCCATGGACCTGTTCTCCGACGTGTATGCCGAGCCCACCTCCCAACTGCGCGAACAGCGCGATCAGTTGGCGGCCGAGCTCGCGGCCGAGCGGGAGGGGACGCACTCATGACCACCGTCGCCCTCAAACCGGCCACCATGGCGCAGGCCCTCACCCGCGCGCTCCGCGACGCCATGGCCTCCGACCCCGCCGTGCACGTCATGGGCGAGGACGTCGGCACCCTCGGCGGCGTCTTCCGCGTCACCGACGGCCTCGCGAAGGAGTTCGGCGAGGACCGCTGCACGGACACCCCCCTCGCCGAGGCCGGCATCCTCGGCACGGCCGTCGGCATGGCCATGTACGGCCTGCGCCCGGTCGTGGAGATGCAGTTCGACGCCTTCGCCTACCCGGCGTTCGAGCAACTGATCAGCCACGTCTCCCGCATGCGCAACCGCACCCGCGGCGCCATGCCCCTCCCGATCACCGTCCGCGTCCCCTACGGCGGCGGCATCGGCGGCGTCGAGCACCACAGCGACTCCTCCGAGGCCTACTACATGGCCACCCCGGGCCTGCACGTCGTCACCCCCGCGACCGTCGCCGACGCCTACGGCCTGCTCCGCGCCGCGATCGCCTCCGACGACCCGGTCGTCTTCCTGGAGCCCAAGCGCCTGTACTGGTCGAAGGACACCTGGAACCCCGACGAGCCCTCACCCGTTGAACCGATAGGCCGCGCCGTGGTCCGCCGCCCGGGCAGCAGCGCGACACTCATCACCTACGGCCCGTCCCTGCCCGTCTGCCTCGAAGCCGCCGAGGCCGCCCGGGCCGAGGGCTGGGACCTCGAAGTCGTCGACCTGCGCTCCCTGGTGCCCTTCGACGACGAGACGGTCTGCGCGTCCGTACGGCGCACCGGCCGCGCGCTCGTCGTGCACGAGTCGGGCGGTTACGGCGGCCCGGGCGGCGAGATCGCGGCCCGTGTCACGGAGCGCTGCTTCCACCACCTGGAGGCACCGGTGCTGCGCGTCGCCGGGTTCGACATTCCGTATCCGCCGCCGATGCTGGAGCGGCACCACCTGCCCGGCGTCGACCGGATCCTGGACGCCGTGGGACGGCTGCAATGGGAGGCCGACAACTGATGGCACAGGTACTGGAGTTCAAGCTCCCCGACCTCGGCGAGGGCCTCACCGAGGCGGAGATCGTGCGCTGGCTGGTCCAGGTCGGCGACGTCGTCGCCATCGACCAGCCGGTCGTCGAGGTCGAGACGGCCAAGGCGATGGTCGAGGTCCCCTGCCCCTACGGCGGCGTCGTCACGGCCCGCTACGGCGAGGAGGGCACCGAACTGCCCGTCGGCGCCCCGCTGTTGACGGTCGCGGTGGGCGCACCGGCCGCCGACACCGACGCGGAGACCGAGGGCTCGGGGAACGTGCTGGTGGGCTACGGCACGGGGGCGCCTCCCGCGCGGCGGCGCAGGGTGCGGCGGATGGCGGCGGACGTCGTGACCTCGGTGGCGGACGCCCCCGCCGCCGGAACCGGCAGCCGCGGTGACGGTCCCGTACCCGTGATCTCGCCCCTCGTACGACGGCTCGCGCGCGAGAACGGCCTGGAACTGCGGGAGTTGACGGGCTCCGGACGGGACGGGCTGATCCTGCGGGCGGACGTCGAGAAGGCGCTCCGCGCGGCGGCGGCCCAGGAGGCGACGGCGCAGGAAGCGACCCTCCTGCCCCCGGCGACGCGCCCCGCGACCACCACCGACACCGGCGGAGTCACCCGCACCCCCCTCCGCGGCATCCGGGGAGCCGTGGCCGACAAGCTCTCCCGCAGTCGCCGCGAGATCCCCGACGCGACCTGCTGGGTGGACGCCGACGCGACCGAGCTGATGCGCACCCGCGCGGCCATGAACGCCGCAGCCGGGCCCAAGATCTCCGTACTGGCCCTCCTCGCCAGGATCTGCACGGCCGCGCTGGCCCGGTTCCCGGAGCTCAACTCCAGCGTGGACACGGAGGCGAGGGAGATCGTCCGGTTCGACCGGGTGCACCTCGGGTTCGCCGCGCAGACCGAGCGCGGGCTCGTCGTGCCCGTCGTACGGGACGCGCACGCGCGGAACACGGAGGCGCTGAGCGCCGAGTTCGCCCGGCTCACCGAGGCGGCCCGGGCCGGGACGCTGACCCCCGGGGACCTCACCGGTGGGACCTTCACGCTCAACAACTACGGGGTGTTCGGCGTCGACGGTTCCACGCCGATCATCAACCACCCCGAGGCGGCCATGCTCGGCGTCGGCCGGATCGTCCCCAAACCGTGGGTGCACGAGGGCGAGTTGGCGGTGCGCCAGGTCGTGCAGCTCTCGCTCACCTTCGACCACCGGGTCTGCGACGGCGGTACGGCGGGCGGTTTCCTACGGTATGTGGCGGACTGTGTGGAACAACCGGCGGTGCTGCTGCGCAACCTGTGATCACGGAAGCCCGCACAAGTTCCCTGTGATCAGGGCGGCACGCATACTCGGGGGGTGACCGCGTACGAGCCCACCGACACCGTGCCCGGCGGCGCGTACGACGCCGTCGTGCTCGCCGGTGGTGGTGCCCGGCGGCTCGGCGGTGCCGACAAACCCGGGCTGCGCGTGGGCGGCCGGGCCCTGCTCGACCGGGTGCTCACCGCCTGCGCCGGCGCCCGGACCACCGTCGTGGTCGCCGACCCCAGGCCCACCCCCCGGCCGGTGCGCTGGGCGCGCGAGGACCCGCCCGGCGCGGGCCCGGTCGCCGCGCTCGACGCCGGTCTGCGCCACACCACGGCCGACACCGTCGTGGTCCTCTCCGCCGACCTGCCCTTCCTCGAAGTGGCAACCGTACGGCGGCTGTTGACTGCCCTGCGGACCGGCGGCACCGAAGGCGCGCTGCTCACCGACGCCGACGGACGCGACCAGCCCCTCGTGGCCGCGTACCGCGCGCCGGCACTCCGCCGAGAACTCACCGCGCTCATGGAGGCAGCATCCATGAGCGGCTCCGCCGCGGGCGGCGGCCTCACCGGGCTGCCCCTGCGCCGGCTGACCGCCGCGCTCGATCTCACCCGCGTCCCCGACCCCGTCGCGTCCTTCGACTGCGACACCTGGGACGACCTCGCCATCGCCAGGGCACGCATCAGGGAGCATGGGCACGTGTTGGATGAATGGATTTCCGCAGTCAAGGACGAACTGGGCATCGACCTGGACGTCGACACCGGCATCCTGCTCGACCTCGCCCGCGACGCCGCCCACGGAGTGGCCAGGCCCGCCGCCCCGCTGACCACCTTCCTGGTCGGCTACGCGGCGGCGCAGGGCAAGGGGGGCCCCGAGGCGGTCGCCGAGGCGGCCCGCAAGGCCGCCGCCCTCGCGCTGCGCTGGGCCGACGAGGACACCCCCGGGACCGGGTCCGGCGCCAAGCCGGAGACCCCGTCCGACGCTCCCGGTCCGGACGCCGCCGGATGACCGCGCGCGGCACGCACACGCACACCGGTGAGCACACCCAGGACGTCGAGGACCTCGACGTCGAGGAGGTACTCGCCCTCGTGAACGAAGCCAGCGGCGGCGGGCACGCCGAGCCCCCGCCGCCACCGCAGGACACACCTCCGGCCCCCGGCGCACCCCGCGAGTCGGACACCCGTCAGCACAAGGCCACCCCGTGGCCCGAGGCCCGTGCCGTCGCGGCCCGCGCCGCACGGTCCGGCGGCCACCGCGCCCCCGTCTCCGTGCCCCTCGACTCCGCCCTCGGCCTGGTCCTGGCCGTGCCGCTCGTCGCCCTGAGCGACCTGCCCTCCTTCGACACCTCCGCGATGGACGGCTGGGCGGTCGTGGGCCCCGGCCCCTGGGCCGTACGTGAGGACGGGGTGCTCGCCGGACACGCGGAGCCGGAGCCGCTCAGCGACGGCGAGGCCGTGCGGATCGCGACCGGCGCCCGGGTTCCCGCCGACACCACCGCCGTCATCCGCAGCGAACACGGCCGCACCGACGACAAGGGCAGACTCCACGCGGCCCGGGAGGTCGGACACGGCCAGGACATCCGCCCGCGCGGCCAGGAGTGCCGCAGCGGCGACCACCTCCTTCCCGGCGGCACCCTGGTGACCCCGGCGGTGCTCGGCCTCGCCGCGGCCGCCGGCTACGACACGCTCACCGCCGTACCCCGCCCCCGGGTCGAAGTCCTCATCCTGGGCGACGAGTTGCTCACCGAGGGGCTGCCCCACGACGGGCTCATCCGGGACGCGCTCGGCCCGATGCTGCCGTCCTGGCTGCGCGCGCTCGGCGCCGAGGTCATCGCGGTCCGTAGGCTCCGCGACGACGAGAAGGCGCTCCGCAAGGCGATCTCGGCCAGCACCGCCGACCTTGTCGTCACCACCGGCGGTACCGCCTCCGGTCCGGTCGACCACGTCCACCCCGCCCTGCACCGCCTTGGCGCCAAGCTCCTCGTGGACGGCGTCAAGGTGCGCCCCGGCCACCCCATGCTGCTGGCTCGCATCAAGGACGACCAGCACCTCGTGGGACTGCCCGGCAACCCGCTCGCCGCGATCTCCGGCCTGCTCACCCTCGCCGAACCGCTGCTGCGGACGCTGTCGGCACACCCCGCCCCGGAGCCGTACGCGCTGCCCCTCCAGGAAGCGGTGCACGGGCACCCGTACGACACCCGGCTCATCCCCGCCGTCCTGCGCGGCGACTCCGCGATCCCGCTGCACTACAACGGCCCGGCCATGCTGCGTGGGATCGCGGCGGCCGACGCGCTCGCGGTCGTACCGCCGGGTGGGACGCGGCAGGGGCAGCGGGTGGAACTCATCGATCTGCCCTGGGCGGTCGCCGGAATCGGGGTGTGTTTCACGTGAAACAGTCGGGCCATGATGCGATCGCCCGCCAGGCGGACGAACATCTCATGACCCATCGGGTGAAACTCCCGAAGAAAGTGGTCGAGCACCCCTTCCAGCAGGTCGCCAAACGGCTGTCCATCGCGCTGTTCCTGCTGGTCGCGACGGCACTGATCGTCTATGCCGACCACGACGGCTACAACGACAACTCGGACGGCTCGGTCGACTTCCTCGACGCCTTCTACTACGCCACGGTCACCCTCTCGACCACCGGCTACGGCGACATCACCCCGGTCAGCGACGGCGCCCGGCTCACCAACATTCTGGTCGTCACGCCCCTGCGCGTGCTCTTCCTGATCGTCCTCGTCGGCACCACCCTTGAGGTCCTCACCGAACGCACGCGGGAGGAATGGCGCTTGAACCGCTGGAGTCAACGGTTTGGTGGATGTGCCACAAGTATCTAGCGAGTTTTGCCTGATCAGATGCTAGGTACGGACCGCTCGATCGTGATCAGACGGTCTCCGACCTTGAGGATTTGTGCCTCTGGCTCGGAGTAGGCCAGAACCTCTTTACGGCGGACGACGGCCACGACCAAGTCCTTGCTCTCACGTGGCGAACGTCCTACCTCATCTTCGGACGTGGGGCGCTCGATGAGATCAAGGCCGGAGCCGTAAGTCATGAGTTCTTCCAGGGTGTTGGCTGAGTGCGGGCTGGCCGTAGCCACACCGAGCAATCGGCCGGCGGCGCTGGAGCTTGTGATCACCGTGTTGGCGCCGCTCTGCTTCAAAAGAGGTACGTTCTCGTCCTCGCGGACTGCGACGGCGATGGAGGCGCGCCTGTTGAGCTGGCGGGTCGTGAGGGTGACTAGGGCGGCGGTGTCGTCACGCTGGGGAGCGATGATGACTCGGGCTGCGTTCTGCGTCTCGGCTTTCCGCAGCGTGTCGGCGCGGGTTGCGTCTCCGCACACGGACACGAGCCCGTCACTGTTGGCTGCGTCCACGGCCTTCCGCACCGGATCCACGACGATGATCCGCTCTTTGGGTACACCCTGGCCCAAGAGCGATTGAACAGCGTGGCGTCCCTTGGTGCCGTAGCCAACAACGACGACGTGATCTCGGATACGGGAGCGCCAACGGTGAACGCGAACGTGCTGGCGTGTGCGCTCTGTGAGGACTTCAAGCGTGGTGCCGACCAAGATGATCAGGAAGAGCACCCGCAGAGGTGTGATGACGAGGATGTTGGTGAGCCGGGCGGGGGCGCTGACCGGGGTAATGTCGCCGTAGCCGGTGGTCGAGAGGGTGACGGTAGCGTAGTACGCCGAGTCGAGGAGGTCGACCGAGCCGTCGGAGTTGTCGTTGTAGCCGTCGCGGTCGACGTAGACGATGAACGTGGTTACGGCGAGTACTAGGAGCCCCAAAGCCAGGCGCCGCAGGACTTGTTGGAGTGGGGGCACGGCGCTCTGCGCCGGCATCGTGATGGAGCGCCCTGCTTCGGCGTCGTCTCGGGCCTCGGCATGCGAGCGGTACCAGAGGGACCGAAGGATGGAGAACTTCCCGCTCTTGAGCAATGGTCGCTCGTCGTTCTTCATCGTCTGTCCCCTGCGCCATAGATCAAAGTAGTCGTCACCATGGTCCCTGATGTCGCTGAACCCGTCATGGATCCTGGCGGGCGACACCCCGTCCTCCGGGCAGTACATCCCGGTATGCAGGCTGAAGTTCTAGTCGATGAAGATTAGCCAAAGCATCACAGCGCAGTTCGGCGGTACGGCGGCTGCGGGGGCGACGGCTGAGGAGGTCGCTGAGGGGATGCTGCAGAAGTCGAAGGAGTACGCCGCGAGCGGGAACCGGGTGTATCTGCCGATCGCGGACTGAGAACAGGGTTCGATGCCCCGGCTCTCCGGGGCATCGCTTCCCCTGAGACCTCGGGAAGCCAGCCCTTCGGCTCTCTCGGCTGGGCAGACTGACTCCATGACCGCAAGAGCACTGAGCAAGGGCGCCAACCTTCCCGTCGATTCTCCTGTAGTGCGCGTTGAGCTGGCTTGGTCCGAAGGACCTGATGTGCCCGATGTCGACGCATCGGCGTTGTTGCTCACTGCAGCCGGACGCGTTCGTGACGATGGCGACTTCGTCTTCTACAACCAGCCGCGACACGCGTCGAACGCCGTGACGCACCTGGGAAAGCAGAGTGCTGCCGGTGTCCTGACCGACGCGATCGAGGTGGATTTGAAGTCGCTGGAATCGGCCGTCGAACGGGTCGTGCTGTGCGCGTCGGCCGATGGTGGGACGTTCGGTCAGGTACCCGGGCTGACCTTGAGGCTGCTGGACGCCGGGACACGGACCGAGCTCGCACGGTTCCACATGGAAGCCGAGACGGAGACTGCGTTCATCGGCGGTGAGCTGTACCAGAGGGCAGGGCGGTGGAAGTTCCGCGCAGTTGGGCAGGGCTATGCCTCCGGGCTCGGTGGGCTGGCCACCGATTTCGGTATCACCGTCGACGATGCCCCATCGGATACGTCTGCTCTGTCGGCGACACCGGTTCCGGCACCGCCTGTCCCAGCCACGGCGTCCGCCGACCCGCGCCTCAGCAAGGGCGAGGAACAATTGCCCGTGGACATGCGCAAGCGACTGTCCCTGCGCAAGGAACAGGTGGCGGTCAGTCTGAGAAAACATGGAGCAGCCGGGGTGACCGCACGCGTCATCTTGGTTCTGGACGCTTCCGGCTCCATGTCCTTCCTCTACTCCAAGGGTGTCGTGGCCGACGTGGTGGAACGTATGGCCGCGGTTGCCGCACAGCTTGACGATGACGGTGAGATGCAGGCCTGGACGTTCGCTTCGAATGCGTCTCGACTGCCTGATCTGCGTCTGGGTGAACTCCCCGAATGGCTGCGGCTGCACGTCCGGGTGGGACAGTTGAGCCTGTTTCGCCGCAGCAAGAAAGCAAGCAAGGGACTGGAAGCCGGTCAGGTCGACATGCGGACGGTCGGCATCCAGAACGAAGAACAGAAGGCGATCGGCCAAGTCCGTACATATGTCCGGGAAAACCTGGCTGCTGCCCCGACCCTGGTGCTGTTCTTCTCCGACGGAGGCATCTACCGCAACACCGCGATCGAGCGAGAGCTCAGGGATGCGGTTGAGGAACCGATCTTCTGGCAGTTCGTGGGCCTGGGACGGTCCAACTACGGCGTGCTGGAACGCTTCGACACCCTGCCCGGCCGCCGCGTCGACAACGTGGGCTTCTTCGCCGTGGACGACATCAGCACAGTCCCCGATCAGGAACTGTACGACCGGCTCCTGTCCGAGTTCCCGACTTGGATAACTGCCGCTGGCCAGGCAGGGATCCTCTGATCCGGTTCTTCCGGGCCATCTCCGGGGTCTGGTTGTCCTCGATGAAGATTAGCCAAAGCATCACAGCGCAGTTCGGCGGTACGGCTGCTGCTGGGGCGTCTGCCGAGGAAGTTACTGAGGGGATGCTGCAGAAGTCGAAGGAGTTCGCGGCGAGCGGGAACCGGGTGTACCTGCCGCTCGCGGACTGAGATCCGTTAGCAACCGGTCCGCGTTTCCGGCTGGCCACAGGCCGAGTTGAGGGCGCGGGCTGTGTGCGTCGTGCCAATGGTGACTCAAGCGGTGGAGTTGACGGTCGATCGGTGCCCTCATTGAAAGACCTCGGGTCGCGAGGACGGGAGACAGACTTGGACTGGCAGTTCGCTCGCGCACACTGAGAGCGCCCTGTGGGGCTTCACCCGGCTGCCCGGCGAGCGTGCTGGGGAGACGGCCGGTCTGGTCCCTGAGGTCTCAGCGGGCGACCCGCTCCCGGCTAACGATGGGGAACCTCCTATGCAGAAGTAGTACGACATCTCTGCGCTTGGCGGGGAGATGGAATTCGCCTGGCAGGGAAGCACCGGGCATCATGCCTGCTGTGACAACGCCCTCGCAGCAGACCTCAGTTCAGATGATCAGAGCTGGATGTCGGTATCGATCAGGCTCGTATCCCAGTTCTCAGGGGCTGCATGGGCAATCCGTTCCACCAGACGTTCGCAGAAGACGGGCACACTGATGAGCACTTGACCTGTTTTGGAAGTATCAACCGCGTAGGCCGTTGCATCAGGGGTGAGCAGCACCTTCCTGCCGTTCGCAGCGCTGGGCTTCGGCAGACCATAGCCGTGCAGGAGAGAGCAGCGTAGCCCGTAGATAATCTTCGCGTCCTCGGCTAGGACGCCATATGAAGTGAGCAGATGCTCCCACCGGGCGCCGACCGGGCCTGAGCCGGACAGCGTGTCCAGCACAGTCATCGCCAGGCTCAAACCGATCCATGATTCGTTGCCATGGCCTGCCCCTGTCACGAGGTCACGACCGTTGGCTTGCCGCATGTCGCGCAAGGCGAGTATGAAACTGGGGTAGAGGTTGGATATGCGCAGCTCGCACCGGAGCATGGCCGGCGCGGGATCAATCCCGCGATCGAGTTGAGTCGTCATATGAGCAAGGTAGCCGGAGCAACTCAACCCCTGCGGCCTGATCGTCCATGGCATCGTCGACGTCTCTCAATCTCGGACAACGAAAGTATGGAGCAAGCGTCGAACTACGACACCATTCCCTGTTGAATCCGCTTCCGCGCGACATCGAAAGCTCGGTTGGGAACTGGTATATCAGCGGTGACAATTTGCACGTAAGCGTCGTTCATTGAGCGCAGGGTCTCCCGTGCCTCATCCCAGGTATCATCCTTCATCAACAAACCAAGTCGTAGTTGAATTCTATTGCGCAATGCGGTGTAGGAGCGAGCGGAAGACTGGAAATCGACAGACTTTCTGGTGGAGCCAAGAAAAGAGGCCGTTGCGGCAACTGCGCCCGCAACGGCAGAAACGGCGCCCCACGTGGGAGTTTTATTAAGTGCAGACATGAAACCGGAGATCGCCGATACGCATGCCGGTATGAAGACCATGACTCGGCCCCAGAATTCTGCACTCTTGGCTGCTTCAAAATAAGCCTGCGCACTGTATAGGCAGTTCTCGTGGAGCCGCTGAAGTTCACCTTTAATTGAGTCGTACTGCTCATCATTCACAGGCTGACCTGCTCTCAAGACGTCGGAATCTTCGGGTTCCCGGCAAGATAGTTACAGGTCCATCGTAATTCTGGCAGCGAATACCAGATATCACGCAAATATCTCTCAGAGAGTTTTCCCGACTCGTAGAGAGATATAAGTAAAGCCCTGCGCATTGCTAGGCTAGCCTCACTCTCGAATTTGTGACGCAATAGTTGTGCTTCGGATGCTGACGCCACGCCACCCAAATATCTGACCGCAAACTCGCGAGGAAACTCTTCTCGGTTCCTATCTTCCATGATTCGCCAGGCGGAACTTTTCATTTTCTCGCTTTCGATGCCAAGATGCACAAAATACCTCAGGACTCTTTGCTCTATATACGGATAGCTGATACTTTCCTGCGACTGCATGAAATCTTCCAACCCGCGCCGTATAGTGGACTGGCGGTAGCCGCATTCTGCAAAATAGGCGAATATCTCCCTTGATGCATAGGCGACGTAGCGCAAGTTTTTCAAGCACCAGCCAACGGCGTAGTCGTCGCCCACGGCTCTAAGCTTGTTGAGGGCAAACTTGAGGTCAGTTGCACCTACCCGATCTGAATCGATGACCTGGTCAAAGAATGATCGAACGTCTCGATCCGCCTCAGGATCTCCATGCTGAACGGCCTGATCAATTGAAGCCTTTTGGGCACTCAGGAAGTCTTGTATGACTTCCGGGAATTCGAGGATTCCTGTCTTGTGAGCCGACATCGAGAGACGCTTAGAGCGAAATATTCGATTCACTTCAATAATCACATCTCTGAGGGTGTTCCACCCCTCATCAAGAATCATTATGTCATCTGAATAGCGAAAGAAGGGGAAATTATTACGCCGCAAAAATTCATCCACAGGCGCCAGGTAGGCGTTCGCCAAAATGCCCGAAGCATCTGAACCTTGAGGAAGCCCCCAGGCGTGATTAATGGTTTGGAATTTTTTCAGGAACGTCGCTATCCGCTTCACTGCAATCTCGTCGTGAACAACCATGCTAAGGTCGTCACTCAAAAGACCAACGTCAATGTGCTCATAAAAAGATGACACATCAAGCGACGCCACCTTAAAATTCCAGTTACTCAACAACGTAGCTTTGGCCTCCCTTCTCATTCGAGTCCAGGAGGTTTTCCAAAAAATTGGTCTACGCGCTCGATGATTCCATCTATAACTGTATACTGACGGGTTTCTAGAGGTATCCAAATCTGAGGAAATTTCGAACACTAGGGCGTCATAGATCAGCCTGTCGGGAGCAGAGAAACGCGTCAATGGGCGCACCGCGATATCATTCTTTGGGTAATCCACAATTTCCGTGTGGCGGGGGCCGAAATTACCGTCACGGATTGCATTTTGCAATGCTTCGCAGTAGCCCTTATCCCATTGTTCGCGCACGTCGTCATAAACGGCGATGTCTGGGATCTCGGAGAACTCCTGTCCGGAGATCAGGCTACGCAAGGCGGTAGTAAGTCGATCAGACAGGTCATCCATGTAATGCCCCCAGTCCCCAGGGCCAGATGATAGAGGAAGAAGCCGCGCTACATTCCTGCCTTGGGCGTATCGGTCCCATCGCTCCAGTGGAGCGTGCAGCAGGATGGCAGCTCCTCATGCGAAGCTGGGGTTCAGGCGGCGCGGCCGCAGTGTTCAGAACGGGAGCTCGGACCGGCAGCGTCTCGCTCGATGGTCATGATCCGCTCGTGGAAGCCGCGTGAAGTGGTGTTCTGGGTGGTCCGGGCGTGGGAGTCGGTCCAGGCGGGCTCGGCCGGCGTCCAGGGAGTCGCGGACAAGGCGGGCGTCTCCCATGCGGGCGGCGGCTCGTGCCTTGTGGGCGTAGAGCTGGACGCCGACGGAATGTGTCTGGTCTGCGACGTGTCCGGCTTCCACGGCGTCGAGCATGTCTTGCCATCGGCTCTGGGTGAGGGCGAACCAGGCCTCGATCTCCCATGCCCAAGCTGCACCGATAACCGGGCGATGCGGACCTCGTTGCCCGGGAGGTTCAGGCGCCAGGCGAGGGCGGGCTGATGAGTCTGATCCCGGTGAGTTCTTCGGTGTGGATGCGGATGACATAGTCCATGGTCTGGTCGACCCATGGGTGCAGGAGTTGCCGATAGCGGTCCAACTCGTTGCGGCTCGTGACCAGTTGCGCGTAGCCAGTGGCTATGACGCTCCAGCCAAGGTGACTGTGGGGGTCGATGGTGTCGGCCTCGTAGGCGACAACCACTCCGCGCCCGTCACTCCCTTCGGTGTGGACGGCCAAGGCGGAGCCCGCGTCGGTGCGGATGATGATGTCCCCTTGGTCCAGGAGATGGTTGACGGGTCGAACAGTCGGCAGAGCACGCAAGGTGAACACGATCCGGCCCAACGAGATGCTCCCCAGCAGCCTGAGTGCCTCGGCATGCTTCAGTTCGACGCATCGACGGGGGCCGGAGGAGCGTGCGGCCTGCCGGTCCATGACGATTCTGCGGACGGATTCATCACTCACGAGGGTTGTCCTCTCGACCGGGGCGGACCCGTGCCGGAGCCGAGACGGGGGAGTGCCCGGCTGCCGACAGCGGGCGGGACCGCGATTCCCAGTCAACGAGTGAGCGCTCCTGTGGTCTAGGGCCGTTCGGCCCTTAGAAGGGCAGCTCTTGCTTGGCGGCGCCTCGCTTGAGGGTCATGATCCGCTCGTGGAAGTCACGTGAGGCGGCTTCGCGCGGGTATCGGGAGCGCAGTTCCTTGTCCAACTCGTCGGCGACTAAAAGCAAGGATGGAAGCGACTTCCGGTCCGCTTCGAGCGCGGTGGTGCCCATGCCGATTGCTTCGTCGATGTCGCCGGTTCGGGCAGCGCCTACCCCGAGTGTGAGGCGGGCCTCGGCGGCGCGCATGGGTGAGATCTCGGTTCCGTCGGGGCCGGTGCTGATGCGGATTACGGAGCGGGCGTGGGCGGCGGCGCGTTCGTCGTCTCCGAGGAGGCGGTAGGCGTCCATCTCGTAGAAGTCCCACTTGTCCGGGTCGATGATGAAGTGGTGTTCCGGGTGGTCCGGGCGCGGGAGGCGGTCCAGGCGGGCCCGGCCGGCGTCCAGAGAGTCGCGGACCAGGCGGGCGTCTCCCATGCGGGCGGCGGCTCGTGCTTTGTGAGCGTAGAGCTGGACGCCCACGGAGTGGGTCTGGTCGGCGACGTGTCCGGCTTCGACGGCGTTGAGCATGTCTTGCCATCGGCCCTGGGTGAGGGCAAACCAGGCCTCGATCTCCCATGCCCAGGCCATGATCTCGCCGTGTCCGGCCTCCTGGCCGATGCGCAAGGCGGCGGCCCTGCTGAGGTTGGCGGCCTCGCGTTGTCCTCGGTCGTACTGGACGCACGCGTTGAGGAGGAAGAGCCATCCGGTGTCGACGAGTAGTTCCCGGTGCTGGCTGAGCGTCATCCGGCCTTCGAGCTGCTTGGTGACGTATTGCAGGCCATTGCGGGTGCGCTCGTGCAGGTAGTCGGCATCGGCGTACGGGTAGGCGCGGGCCAGTTGGTCGATGCCCCCTTCGATCGACTCCAGGGCGGCGCTGTTGATGCTGGACATCTCCGTGCGGCGGAGCACTTCGGCGACATCCCACAACCCGGCGCCACCCTGCGCGATCAGGGCGCTCGGGTCGTCGAGTCGGGACGGTGTGGCCGGTCTTTCCAGCTCCCACGGGCGTGGGGCAAGTCCCGCGAGATGGCCTGGGATACGCAGGCCATCGACGACTTCGAGGATCTTGTGGAACTGGGTGATCCGTGGGCGAACGCCCGTGCCGCCCGTTTCGGGGCGGGCCATCTTGCCGATGTGCTCGCGCTTGTAGCCGACGGCCTCGGAGATCTTGGCGTAGCTGATGTTTCCGTGGATCTTGGCGAGTCTGAAGACTTCGCCGAAGTCGTGGTTGGCGACAGCCGACCGCACGTCTGCGCGTTCCAGGACGTGCGGCGGTAGCGCTGCCGGTGTCGGTGCAGCTTCGGTCATCTCACTTCCCCATTGTGATCGACCTGACGGTGTTTGGCGTTGCTGTCTGTTGTGCCGCGTCCGTCTCGCGAGTGTACCCACGAGGGGGGTCCCCAAGAGGGGGGAGCGACAGTCGGGGAGAGAGGTGCACCCTCGGGTCACCCTGCCGGGAGGGACTCGGTAGCCGTGAGCTGAGACGGGGTCGTGTCATGGACGCGAGGAAAGCGCGCCGGCATGCGTACGTGGCCGAGGAACTGAACGCGATGGCTCATTGGTACACGCGGCCTGATCCCTCCTCCGGCGGGCACTTCCTGACGCTGACGCTCCTCGCAGAGTTCTGCGACACCGGACGCATCGCGCGTGATCAGACGGCCGTGTTTCTCCGGAGCGTGGGCGCGGATGCGGTCGTCGACGATGCCCAGTTGGCTGTGTCGGAGCTGGTCGGGAACGTGGTCAACCACGTGGTTCCGGACCGTTGTCTTGCTCGCCCTGGCGCGAGTCGCCGTATCGACGTGATCTTCAAGATGTGGCCGAAGTGGCTGTTCATCGGCGTTGCGGATGAGGACTCGTCACCCCCGGTGCTTCCCCTGGGCGACTCGTTCTTGCCTGGGCTGACGGAGAAGTTGTCGGAAGCGGTCTTACCCGACTGTGGCCGTGGGCTGCTGATCCTTCAGCGACTGGCTGCGGCGGTCTGGTGGACACCAGGAGATGGGGGCGGCAAGACCGTGTGGTGCCGATTCGACCTCGGCGGCGGAGGCGACAGCCCACCGTCCTGATGATCTTCGGCTGTCGCTACGCGTTTCGCTCCCTCGGGAGTGAGCGGCGGCCGGGGCTGGAGGGTGATTCCTCCGGCGAACGGGGCGTGCCTCCTGGAGCTCCGCCGGGTTCCCCACTCGGTGCCAGGAGGCCCGCTTCACAACCGAAGACGGAGACCGGGTCACCCCCTTAGCCCTGGAAAAGCGGAGGGTGACCCGGTTGGGGAACGCGAAGATCCCCGGTGCCTGATGGTACCGGGGCCGTTGTGCTGTGCATCTGCCTTGGACCAAAGAGAGTTGACGATCTGTTACCTAGATCAGGGCAGAGGTGGGCAAGGTGTCTGGCGCGGGTGAGAACTGGCTGAGCGATGGACTCGGCGACGTTGCGGGGGCGGACTTCGGTCTGTGGGTGTCGGGTGTCGACTACATCGCGGGCTGGCGTGAAGCGCGGGAGTCCGCTGATCAGCTGAACAGGGCGTTCCTGGGTGTCGGGTTCGAGCTGTCCGAGTTACGGGCGGTCGCTTCGACCAATGAGGAGGGGCGCGGAGTTGTGCGGGTGGCGGGTTGGCCGGGCGCGGTGAACCGGCTCGCCGGTCTCCTGGAGGGGCTTGCGGACGGCGACGGCGGTGCGCGGTGAGCCGTCGTTCCGCTGGTGAGCGCGGTACGTGGGCACGTCGGCGGGTGTCGAGACTTTGGGCGGTAGCTGCCATGGGGCGAGTGAACAGGGGGCCTTACGCTCGCCGGCGGATCGGGCAGTCTCTTGGAGCCTGCCCGCGTTTAGCCCGATCGGCCCCCTGTTCTTCGAGGCTCGCCCCATGGGAGCTGCCTAAAGTCTCGGCAGCCGGCGACCCCCAGCCCCCAACACCCCTGCCGGTGACGGCCGTTCGACGCGTCAACTCCTCTGGCGTGCTGTGGTGCGGGGCGTCGGGCGTCCGGACGGGACCGGCGGCCACGCCGCACGCCCGGCCGGGGCGGCCGGGCGCCCCGGCGCGCCGCAGGCGCGCCCTTGAGGAAGTGAAGACTGTTTCGACCGATCGCCGTTGCTGCTCAGGTGCGGGTGCGCCGGGTGGGCTGATTGTCGGCGGTGATCCGGTAGGCGAGTTCGGCACGGTCCGCACCCACGCGCAGCTCTTCGAGCAACAGCGGGCGGTCATCGGCACCGTGCGCGACGCGGGTCACGTGCAGGATCGGCGTCGCATCCGGGAGGCGGAGCGTTGTGCGCTCGTCGGGCGGCGGCATGTGCGCGCGAACCGTCTCGGTCCAGGTCAGTTTGTGGCCGGCCTGGGTGAGGACCCAGTAGATCGCTGCCGGGGGCTTGCACGGCTCCTTGCCGAGCAGCGGGACGGCCTCGGCGACCTCGAAGGGGATCAGTGTGCGGTGCATGGCACGCGTTCCGGTGGCGGGGTCGGTGAGCAGCCGGTCACAGCCGAACAGGGCCTCTTCCTCGCCGAGGTGGAGGAGGCGGCCGGTCTCCTTCGTGGTGTGGGTGCGGTAGGTGCTCGGTTCTTCTGCTTCCTGCCAGGTGTCGCCGTTGGGCATCACGAACTTGCCCTCGCTGCTGTGGCTGATGCGGCGTTCGAGGGTGAGTGCGGGCTGTCCGTCGGAGCGGACGAAGCTGCCCTTGCCGTGCCGGACGTCGATCAGGCCTTCCGCGCGCAGGGCGGCGATGGCGTTTCGGACGGTGGGGCGGGAGACCCCGTAGCGGGCCATGAGCTGGGCCTCGGACGGCAGCATCGCGTCCGGGGCGAACTCGCCGGACAGGATGGCTTCGCGGATGGCGGCGGCCACCTGCTGGTAGAGGGCTCCGGGGCGCTGGATCTCCGACATGGCGGCATCTCCGGGTCGAGGTCATAGTCACGTCGCACGCGCGACATCACTCGTCAGCATAAGTACTTGCGCTCATGTCGTACAGAGCCCCATAGTCATAACTCGTAAGGACAAGTGACGTCTGAATATGTCGGACGTCCCGACTGGCCAGGGAGGCCAAGCAATGCAGTCCATTCCCGTGGACACGGCGCGGCTGGGCGTACTGCGGTGCGCCATCGCCCCGGAAACGAAGATCAGCAACTTCGAGACACAGGAGGTGAAGAAGGACCGGGACGGCAACCCCGTCTACACCGTCGCCGTCACCGTCCGCCAGGACGGACGCCGGATCTCCGTCATCGAGATCGCGGTGAGCGGTGAACCGAAAGGCATTCAGGAAGGACAGGTCGTCCGCGTCACCGGGCTGACCGCGTTCATGTGGTCGATGGGCGACCGGCACGGCGTCAGCTTCCGCGCCGACGCCATCACACCCGTGCACGGCACCCCGGCGGCGCAGGCCAAGGGTGGTGACGCGTGATGGGACCGATCCTGCTCGCCTTCGCCCTGGCCGTGCTGGCCTGGCTGCTCGTTGTCGGCGACCTGGTGCGCCGGCACCGCCCGGCCTGGCACTGGTACGTCGTCGGTTACCCGGTGACCGTATGGCGGGTGCTGTTCACCTGGCGCCGGGTCGCCCTGCTCAACGATCTGTCCGTGTCCAAGCTCCCGGCCCGCACGCTGGTCGGACACCTGATCGTCAAAGGGGATCCGGTGCGGCCGGTGGCGCCCCGGTGCTCGTTCCCGCGGGCGACTCGCATGGGGCTGACCGTGACGGTGCGGCTGCATGCGGGGCAGACCCCGATGACGTACATGAAGGCGGCCGAAGCACTCGTCCATGCGTGGAGAGTCCACGCGGTCCGGGTCACCTCGCCGGAACGCGGCCTCGTGCTGCTGACCGCCATGGCCAGTGATCCGCTGCAACGGCCCGGCTTAGCCACCGCCCCGGCCGAGCTGCTGTCCGCGCTGATCGGCGCGCTTGAGTCCGGCGGTGCCTGGGTGATGAACCTGCGCATGGTGCCGCACTGGCTGATCACCGGGGCCACCCGCTCGGGCAAGTCCACCCTGCTGGCCCGGCTCATCACCCAACTCGCCACACAGCCGGTCGCCCTGGTCGGCATCGACTGCAAGGGCGGTATGGAACTCGGCCTATTCGCACAGCGGTTGACCGCCCTTGCCACCTGCCGACGCGAAGCCGTCGCGGTGCTCTCCGCGCTCGTCGTCGACATGCAGGACCGGATGAGCGCCTGCCGGGCGGCGGGTGTCCGCTCGATCTGGGAACTGCCCACCAAGCTCCGCCCGATACCCGTCGTCGTGATCGTCGACGAGATCGCGGAACTGTACCTGTCCGACGGAACCCGTGAGAGCAAGGCGGAAGCCGAGCAGTGCTCGACCCTGCTGCTGCGCCTGGGCCAACTGGGGGCCGCGCTCGGTCTGCACCTGGTCGTCGCCGGCCAACGCGTCGGCTCCGACCTCGGACCCGGCGTCACCGCACTGCGCGCCCAACTTGGCGGACGGATCTGCCACCGCGTCAACGACCCCGGCACCGCCGAAATGACCCTCGGCGACCTCAACAAAGACGCCGTGGCCGTCGCGCAGACCATCACAGCGGAGGAACGCGGCGTGGCCGTGTGCACGGGCCCGGACGGCGGATGGAGCCGAGCCCGCTCCCACCTCACCTCCACGCAAGAGGCCGTGTCGACGGCCCGCAAGTACTCCGGCATGACCCCTCAACTGCCCGCCCTGGACCGAGCGATTGCGGCGCTGGAAGGAGACATCAAGTGACCGGCGGAGATGTGATCAGCAACGGCACGGCGTTCACGTTCGCGGTGATCTTCGGGATCATCACCGTCCTCCTCGTCCGCTCCCGCGACGTGCGCGCCTGGGAAGCGGTCTGCGTCGGCCTGTTCGGCGTCTACCTCGGCCAGACTCCCGTGGTCTTCACCATCCACGGCCTCGTCGTCTGGTTCATCAGCGGCTTCTCCCACACCTGAGCAGAAGGGACCCATCACCATGCCCATGTCTCGCGTGAGGTGCCCGTTCTGCAAGGGCGACGGAGCCCGCAGGACCTGGACCGGACGACTGCGCCGCTGCCGCATATGCCGGGGCACCGGAACCATCCGCTGAATCACCCGCACGACCAACCGAGAGGGACGTGATCCCCATGACCGACTGCGCGCCACCCACCCACCGTGCCGCTTCGGCGGCCCACCCCGGAAGGTCACCACCATCACCCCGGAGTACGCCCCGGCTGACAGGCGCGCCGTCCTCGACCGCGCGGCGCGCCTGCGCCAACTCCCCGAAGCAGATCGCGACGCAATACGCATCGCCCAAGACCCTCAATTCCCGCGCTGGCTGGAGCAGATCACCGCAACCGGCGGCTGCTCCCACCCCATCCACCTATCCGGCTCTACCACCACCCTGGACGACGCAACCGGCGAGATCCTTCACCACTACGACACCCGCACTGAACCCGGCGAACGCCTCTCCGTCCGCTGCCGCAACCGACGCGCAACCGTCTGCGCCCCCTGCTCCCGCCTCCACGCCGGAGACACCTTCCACCTCGTCCGCGCCGGCCTCCTCGGCGGCAAGAACGTCCCCGCCACCGTCCGCAACTGCCCTCGCCTCTTCGTCACCCTCACCGCCCCGTCCTTCGGGCCGGTCCATCGTGCCGGGGATCGGTGCCGCCCCCGCCGTGAAGGCGGCACCTGCGGACACGGGCGCCCTCTCGGCTGCGCCACCGTCCATGCCCCGGACGCGCCGGTCGTTGGTCAACCGCTGTGCGCCGACTGCTACGACTACCCGGGCCACGTGCTGTGGCACTCACACGCATCCAAACTGTGGGACCGCTTCGTCATCGACGTCCGGCGGCGCCTCGCCTCCTCGGCCGGCCTCGTACAGTCCCGCTTCGCCGATCACGCCCGACTGTCCTTCGCCCGCGTCGCCGAGTACCAGAAACGGGCGGCCGTCCACGTCCACGCAGTCGTCCGTCTCGACGGCCCGGCCGGACCCGACGACGAACCCCCGGCATGGGGCACGGCCGACCGGCTGATCGATGCCGTACGCGCCTCGGCTCGGCGGGTCCTGGTCCGCACGCCCTACAGCCCGGCCGTGGGTGAACTGGCCCTGCGCTGGGGCGCCCAGGTCGACGCCCGCCCCCTGCGTACTGACGGCGACGGACCCGACGATGACGCCGTGGCCGCGTACGTCGCCAAGTACGTCACCAAAGGCGCAAGCGAGACCGGCGCCGGCCTCGACCACAGGGTCACCACCTGGGACGACATCGAATTGGCACCCGTCAGCGAACACGTCCGCACCCTCATGCGTACCTGCTGGCGCCTCGGCACTCTCCCCGAGTACGAGCCGCTGCACCTGCGCACCTGGACCCACACCCTCGGGTACCGGGGGCACATCCTCACAAAGTCCCGCGCCTACTCGACGACATACGCAGCCCTACGCGCCGAACGGGCCCACCACGTAGGCCACACCGAAATCCCCGACGCGATCACCGACCGGAACTGGC